>ERZ869936.47-NODE-47-length-215682-cov-26.757850_pt1 | contig 215682 bp, 248 predicted proteins | sample MGYA00520876_ERZ869936 | MGnify/ENA primary metagenome ERZ869936 (study PRJEB32218, sample SAMN09650985) | biofilter metagenome | isolation source: enrty point of leading RO module | place: Saudi Arabia: Thuwal, RO plant located on Red Sea | collected 2016-02-17 ...
CTGGCTCTACAACCATCTCTGGTTCTGGCTCTACAACCATCTCTGGTTCTGGCTCAATCTGTGTTTCGGATTCCATAATTTCTGGTGTCTCTACTAATTTTACTTTCTTTTCTGATTTTGACTCTACATCTTTCTTACAAACTCCTTCATGTCTCATCTCTACATTCGCTGCATTTAGCATACAACTGTTTGAGTATGTCTTGGAATCTGCTCCGCAAACTGGGTTGTACTCTTTAGTACACATCATTTGTCCTGGCTCATCTCCTGATATCATTATCATTGCAATTACTGCCATGATAAGAAAAATCATTACTGCGATTAGTCCAGACTCAAACTTCATTACTATTGGAATTCATAATTTAGGGGTTCATAAAGCATTCGTGATGTTCTATCTTGTTTCTTTCATGAATAAGTTGAGCATAGTTATGCCCTTGTCTGTAATAGTGTAGATTACATTAGACCCAACTGACTCTTTTCTGATAAAACTATAGTCAATACACAAGTGTAGGTAATTGAGAAATGATCTCTTCATTCGTATCTTTGACTTTACGTATAGATCAGAGAATGTCATTGGATTTCGCTTTAATTGATAGAGTAGTTTTAGGAGTGAAAGAGTACTGTAATCCCTTGTACGTGCCTTTACAGCATCCAAAACTTGTTCATCCCTCTTTATTATGAAATCCTCTAATTGATCGGCTACCTCTAAAGGTATGTAAGTTAATCTTGCTTTCATCATACCGTATAGTACGGTATATTACCATATTAATCTTAACTGAAGCTTTGTTGGCCCATCTAGCTGATTTTTTTAAACTATTCTGGACTTACTCCAATCTAAAATCAAGCGCATCTAAATTTAAACAAGTAATAACTGACTGTGAATTGTGGAATTAATCGTCAATGGATTACTTGTCATAGCGGGTCTTGCCTTACTTTGTTTTGGGGGCAATTGGTTAGTTACTGGGGGAGTAACAATAGCAAAGAAAATTGGAATAAGTCAATTAGTAATTGGAATGACTGTAGTTGCATATGGCACTTCAACTCCAGAACTTGCAGCAAGTATCGCTGCAGCAGGAGAACATGGGGACATAATTTTAGGAAATATTGTTGGAAGCAATATTGCTAATGTTGGCATGGTGATTGGAATTGCATCTATATTGATTCCATTGGCTGTTAGCAAAACCACACTTCGAAAGGAAATCCCAATAATGCTTGGTATTTCTTTACTTTTAATTGCCTTATCAATTGATGGTGAATTATCCCAGTATGATGGGATAATTTTTCTTGGAGCAATGATCGCTTTCTCAATTTTTACATATAAAGATGCACAAAAACATCGTGATACAAATCAAAATGGCACTGATGAGAAAAATACTAACAAAAAAAATGTTTACCTAAAATCATTTGGGCTAATTGGTTTAGGGATTTCTCTTCTTTATGTGGGGGCGATACTGACCGTAGATAATGCAGTGATATTGGCAGAATCTCTTGGAATATCTGAAAGAATAATTGGATTAACTGTAATTGCTATTGGTACTTCATTACCTGAGCTAATAACAAGTGTGATTGCAATAAAAAAAGGACATACAGATATCGGTGTTGGAAATATTATTGGAAGTAACATTTACAATATTTTAATGATAATGGGTGTTGCTGCAACAATTGCAAGCGTGGCTGTCTCAACACAAGTGATGCTTGATTATGCAATAATGGTTGGTTTCAGTTTGACATTACTAATCGCAATAAAATCTGGAGTGATAAACAGAACTATGGGAATCTTACTTACTATGGGATACGTTGCATATTTGGCGTTTGCATTCTTTATGCCATAAAAAATCAAATTGGAACAACCCTGATTTTTTCTGCCTTGATGCTGGGTGTAATTGATGGTAATGATGCCCACTGCAGTACATTTCTGTCATCATTTCCAATTGCAGAAATATTGCGAAGCATCGTTGGTAAGTTATGGATAATTCTAACTGGTTTTGCAGGGGATACTATCTGACCATTCTTTATGATTCTAATACCACTTCTTGCAGTACATGAAAAGTCTCCTTTTATCGGATTGACTGCATAGGTGTACCATAAACGACCTACCAGAATGCCTGATTTTGTTTCTTCAATCATCTCCTCTTGAGGGGTATCTCCTTTCTTGATTCTCAAATTATGTGGAGATGAAATAGGAAATGAATCTGCATCCCTGCCCATGGGTAATCCTGGTCTGTTAGCGTTGCCTGTAGATTTGGTTGATTCTTTGAATGCATTATACGAATCTGAAAAAGTATTTTTGAATATGCCATTTTCAATTAATGAATTCGGTGATGTAGGAATTCCCTCATCATCAATTTTTTTACTTCCTATGCCGTTTGGCGCATGAGGATCATCAATCAAATTAAATTCATCAACTGCAATTGAATTCCCAAGTCTTTCTGAAAAACAACTTTTTTTCTCTGCAAATACTTTCAGATTAAAATTTGATGCAAAAACAAATGCCAACATCTCGCCTACCGAATATGGCTCAAATATTATTGAATATTCTCCTGATTCACAATCTATTGGATTGATTGATCCTATACACATACTCTTGGCCTCATGCCCTATCTTTTCTGGAGAAAACATATCTCTAGTTCTACCGCTCATCTGACCAATTCCTGATACTGGAGTATTGCCCAAAGTGGAGTCTGCATTAATAATTCCTGAAATATATGTTGCAAAGTCTGATTCTTCTACTCCATTGGTATTTTGTATATGAAATTCCTCATCTACTATGTTTAGGGAGCCTGTGATGGATGAAATTTTTTTGTCAAGAGACGAGTTTATCATCTCTTGTGCAATATCAGAAGCGTCCTTGCTTGTGATGTTTTTTAATTTTTTATCATATGTGGAATTAATTTCAAAGTTAGTTCTATCTTCAGAGGGAAGTGATTTCCAAAATGGTTTTGGACTAAGAAATCTAAATGAATCAATTGCATAATCAATGATTTTTTTATAATTTTCAACATCTCTGGTTTCTGCAGATGCAATTTTCTTATCACGAATTACTCTGATCCCAATTTTTTCTTCTTGATTTTGCTTAACCTCGATAATCCTGGAATCTGTAACTCGAACAGTAATGATGTTTCTTTTTGCAAAAACAGATTCGCATTCATCAATTCCTAAATTTTGAGCATATGCAATGGCCCTTTCACAGGCAGACAACTAACCCCGCCGAGGATTTTTGTATTTGAATTCATTAATTTTTATCAATTCAAAATATGAACCAAATTGATTATTATCTACTTCATCTAATGCATCCTTCGTATCTGAATCAAATGTGCGCAAAATCTTATATTTTGTGCTCCTTTCGGCAGGTGTCTTTCCAACTTCTAAAACAAGCTGTCTAATTTCGTGCGGCCTTAAGAGCTGACCGTGCTGTGCACCTGCTGAAGTTGAAATACTTTCATTCATTAGAGTTCCGCCAAAATCATTAGCTCCCCAAGAAAGCAATAGTTGCGACATTTTCTGTCCTTCTTTAACCCATGACATCTGAATGTTGTTGATGTAATTGTTTAGCATAATTCTAGAAATTGCATGTGTTAGCATCACGTCATTTGCACTTGCACCATGTCTTATTCCTTCATGCATGTTATGTTTGTACATTGGTGCTTCCTCTGCAATGAAATTTAGTGGAACAAATTCTGTAAAACCTCTTGTTTCTTTTTGAATTTCTCTGAGTTTGGCAATGTGATTAACTCTGTCTTCTATTGATTCGATATGCCCATACATCATAGTGGAAGTAGTATTGATTCCAAGAGAATGCGCAGTCTTGATGACTTCTTCCCAATCTCTTACTGTTATTCTGCCTGGAGAAATTCGATCTCTCATTTTCTGGTCTAGAATCTCTGCAGCCGTTCCTGGCAAAGTGTCAACTCCAGCATCCTTTAATCTACTAAGATACTCTTTTATTGAAACATCTGATCTGATGGCTCCATACAAAACTTCTTCAGGAGAAAATCCATGAATGTGAATCTTTGGAATTTCAGATTTGATTGCTTTACACACATTTTCATACAAATTACTATCCATGTCTGGAGGTAATCCTGCCTGAATGCATACTTCTGTGGCACCTAAATCATAAGCCTCTTTTGCTCTGCGTACTATCTCTTCTGTTGGGAGAAAATATCCTTCTTCTTCTCTAAAGTCTCTACTAAATGCACAAAAACCACATTGTTTTATGCAGACATTTGTGAAATTGATATTTCGATTAACAACATATGTTACAACATCGCCTACTCTTCTCCTTCTCAGCTCATCTGCTACCATTCCAACAAGATGAAAATCTAGACCATGAGCTTTATACAACTCTAAAGCCTCTTTTGCAGAAATCTCTTTTTCTGATAGAGCATCATTTAGCACATTAGCTAAAACAGGATCTGCATTTTTTAACAGAGAATCAATATTTGATATTGTCATCTCCAGTAACTCTCCATAACTAAACCCTCGTCACTAATTGAGTCCATCCTCTCTTTTAATTCTGTGTTAATCATCGACATAAATTCTGGATATACTGGAAATCTGCATTTTAAATCATATCCGGCATCGTTAGAATTCTTTTCAACTTTGTTTATTTCTGGCCAAGTAAACTCTGGATTGACAAAATCAGGAGTTAATGGTGATATTCCTCCCCAATCATTAATTCCAATTGATAGAAAACTTTGATATGATTTTGGCGATAGATTTGGAGGTATCTGGATATTCATATTTGGCATCATCAACCTAGTCATTGCAACAACTGTTTTGAAGTAGTTCTCATCTGTAGATGGAAAATCCTTCATAATGGTATCTGGCTTTGGTTGGAAGTTCTGTATGATAACCTCTTGTATATTGCCAAATTTCTCATTCAATTGTTTTATTGCAAGTAACGAATCAATAATTTCGTGAGGTGTTTCCCCTATGCCTACAAGAATTCCTGTTGTCATTGGTATGGTTAACTGCCCAGAGTTTTTTAAAACCTCTAGCCTTGCTTTTGGATTCTTACTTGAAGCTAAATAATGTGGCATTCCTTTTTTTGACAGCCTTTCACTGATATTTTCCAACATTACTCCCATGCTAACATTTGTCTTTTTCAGTTCCCTCATCTCGTCTTTTGTAAGGTTACCTGCATTAGTATGAGGAAACAATCCTTCTTTCAATGCTTTTTCTGATGAGTCAATAAGAAATTCTACAGTACTTGAGAATCCATTTTCTTTTAACCACTTTCTCGCTTCTGGGTATTTTTGTTCGGGTTTTTCTCCAGTAACAAATAATGCTTCAACACATTTGTATTTTCTAGAAAGTTTCAATAATTCTGAAATGTTTTGTTTTGACATTAGCGATACTTTATCTTCGCCTGGCTCAGCTTTGTATGTACAATAAGAGCAAGTATCTTTACATAAATTTATGATATTGAAGAATGCTTTTTTTGAAAATGTAACTACATTTCCTTTGTTTTTTAGTCTTAATTTTTCAGCTACCTTGAATAACTCTGTTCCGTCTTTCTGTGATGAATCAAAGATTTGAAAATAGTCTTCAATAGGAACGTTTTTCCCTTCTAGAATTTTGTTTAATGATTCTGATTCTAAAACAAGATTACTCAACATGTCCAATGCTTGGATTGAAGTATTTAATCTTGTATTAATTGAAATTTGGTCTTTCTTCTAAAACCAGTACAAAATTACTAGTTCTGCCATCTCTTAACACTTCTAAATTAATTTCATCTCCAACCGATTTTTCACGTTGCAAATGGATTAAAATGTCGTCAATCTTTCTTACTTTCTTTCCATCAACTTCTAGTATGACATCTCCTCCAATAGGATAATTCACTCCGTCAATCTGTTTTGTATCTGTTGAACCATGTAGTCCTGCTTTCTCTGCTGGACTTCCTTCGATAACTGATACGATAAGAAATCCTCTTGCTTCATTAAGATTTAACACACTTGCCAAATCAGGATCGATATCTCTTCCTGTGATGCCTAACCATGGATGATGATAACTACCATCTTCAATCAGTGTGGGAACAATCTTTGAGATAGTATTTGATGGAACTGCAAAGCCAACGCCTGTAAATTCACCTGTAGTGGATTGGATGGCAGTATTGATTCCAATCACTTGGCCTCTCATGTTAATTAACGGTCCTCCGGAATTTCCTGGGTTAATTGCTGCATCCGTTTGTATGACATCTGGAATAGAAAATCCACTATCTTGTGATGGAAGTAAGCGACCTAATTGACTGATAATACCTGCTGTCATTGAGCCTGACAGTCCAAAGGGATTTCCGATAGCTGCAATCTGTTCTCCGACTTTTAATTTTGATGAATCTCCAATTGATAGTGGGTGTAAAAGTGATTTATCAACTTCAACTCTAATCACTGCAACATCTGTAAAAATATCTGAACCAACTAATTCTGCTTTGTATGATGTACCATCTAGAAAAGTAACCTCAATTTTTTTTGCATCTTCTACCACATGTGCATTTGTAATGATATGTCCCCTAACATCATATACAAAACCTGAACCCACACCACTTCCAGTAGTTTGCGTGGTACGTTGGACATTGACTCTGACCACTCCTGCTTCTGATTGTTCAAAAATTTGAATCAACGATAATGGCTTTGCTGCTGTAATAGGAGTTGTTTCGCCAACTGTGGTCACACTATGACCATTTGATACGACTAGATCCTTGGGAGGTTGCATTGATGGAGGTGGATTAAGTAAAACAACAAAAATTACTAAAACTAATGTCACTCCAAGAGCGCCACTAACAATTACTCCTGATTTATCCAAGTGATTTCAACATGTTTGACTTTCTCTAAAAAGCTTTACCATTAACTTACGGTATGATAAGCCTAAATGCTAATCGAGCTTTGTACATGATCCTTCATGGAATAACTTCTACCTCTCCACGACACTGCTGAATTGCTTTTTGCATTTATCAAACCACTTGCAAAACCTAGTATCACAATTAGGCTTCCGACTGGACCTAAGGAAGAATGAATGGCTCCAATTTTTAACTCTCTTGCATCAGAAATCCCTCCTACATAGATTAGTATGGATGCAATTAACGATGTAACAAACAATACAAAAAATGAATTTGAATACGACAAAAATAACGCAGAATAAACCAATAGAGTATATGGTAAAAATAAAAGAAATACTACAGCAACGAAAATTCCAACAGCAATAAATCCATTTTGGAGGTATAACGGAATCATTAATCTTTTTAGAGCATTCCATAATGTGAAAAAATCTCTGGCCCAGATTGCTTGAATCATATGTTCTCCTCGAACCATTTTCATTTTGTAGCCTAATTCTTTGACTTTTTTACCCAATGCTCCGTCTTCTATAATTTCTTGTTTGACTCCCTCATGCGTTCCAACTTCTTCATATGTCTTTTTTTTAATTACAAAGAAACTTCCAAAAAAATACCCTGTTTTTTTTGTTGGATCATTTACTCTCAAAGCCGAAAATCTTGTATGTAAAAATGTGGATATCATTGGAAGAGTTATTTTTGTCCAGAAATCAAGACACAGCATTCTTGGAATAGCAGTTAGTGCATCCAAATTCAAAGATTGTAGATGTGATGTAGCTGTTGATATGACTCCCTTAGAATGTATGGTGTCTGAATCTGTAAATAACAACAAGTCTCCTGACGATTTTTTGTATCCTTCACAGCAAGCCCAATTTTTCCCCATCCATCCTTCTGGTTTAGGTCTGGCTTGAACGTAAATCACCCTAGAGTCTTTTTTTGCATATTCCTGAATGATTTTCCCAGTGTCGTCTTCTGAAGAATCATCAATTGCTATAATTTCAAAATTGCTGTAGTCTTGCATTAACAATGAGTCTAAACACTTCTCGATGTATCCTTCTTCATTCCTTGCAGGTAGAATCACTGACACTTTCAATGTCTTATGTTCTATTTTTTGAAATTTATCCAAGTAGGGTGTTAATGAAAATGATTGATACATTGTTCTTAGTAGGGTTACCCACGCAATTGATACTCCAATCATAGTTGCAACTAGGAAATAATTAATAGCATCAATTACAAGTTCCATTTCTATTCTATCTCATCTTTAATGGATTGTAATGCTTGCTCAGTTCCACTCTTGATGTGTTTTGATATCATTCCAGTAAACATCCCCATCATACCAGATAATTTAATGTCCCAAATTGCCTCTAATTTTACAAAATCTTCTTTTTGAGATATGTTGATGGTTTTTGTACCTTCGATTATTCCTTTTGTAAAAATTGATTCAATCTTTTCTTTGGGATATAAGGTGACTTCTTGATTACACTTTTTATCTTTAAATGCAATTGTAATCTCTCGTTTGATTTTATTCCCCTCTTTTGAGATGTTTTTTACTTCCTTTGTGCCCTTCCAATATTTTGGTTCATTATCTAAGTCTGATACTATGTCCCAAACTTTGTCTATGGTTGATTTTATATCAACAGAAGCCTCTATCCTTGCCAATTATGAGTAGTTTTTTCCGCATTAAATATATTAGATTCTAAATTGGTTATATCAGACTGTGAGGGGTAAACTGCTAATGAGAACATTAACTCCAGTTCTTGGCATTTTACCATTCTTCCCTTACAGTCTAATTGATTTACAATGAAAGCTTCACGATACATGCCAAAAATTGGAACCTTTGACGGATTGGGTTTTTGGAAAAATGCATATGCCCATCAACGAGGAAAGTTACTAAAAGCCGTTAGTGTACCTGATGACCAAATCAAAGAATTAGTTAATAAAAAATATCAAGAATTACCTGCTCCTCTGAAATATTCTATTGAGACAAGTGGTTTTAAAAAAAAGGATTTCATGTAATTCGAAATCAATTTTAACGAGATCAAAAAATGACGTTCATGACAAATGTAACTTATGAAGACTTTGCTAAATTGGATATTAGAGTTGCCAAAGTAATATCTACCGAAAAAATTCCCGGCAAATCAAAAATCATCAAGGGAGTGATTGATCTAGGTGATGATCATAGAGATGTAATCATTGGTGGTGCTCAATATTATGAGGCAGATGAGATGATCGGTAAAACTGTAATTGTGATTGCAAATCTAGAGCCAAAAAAAATGGCTGGTGTAGAATCAAATGCCATGCTTCTTGCGGCTGATGTTGACGATAAGCCTTTTTGGTTAACTGTATCTGATGAAGTGCCTTTGGGCTCTCCAATAAAATAACTAACCTATACCAGGTCTGTCCTTCTTGACTTCGGTTTGAATTGGGATAATTTTCTTATCTATCTCTGTTGTGTCAATTGTGATTTTCAAAATTTTGCTAATCAGTTTAATGATGTTGCTTGCTGCAAGATACTGTGGACTGTCAGGGTCATGAATTTCTCCAAATAAACCAATTCCATTAATGCCATTTTGTTTTGCTTTACCTAAAACTAATCCATTAAACCATGTGATACTGCTTACTTCATTGCCAAGCACTGGTATGCTATTGTCTTTGAGAATTTGCATCGATTCATCATCTGTTGCAACCCCGTAAACGCTTTTTCCTCCATTCTTTTCTGCTGGCAGATAACCTCCTGCAGAAATTACTAGTTTTATGTTTCCAATTTTTTTTACCGTGTCTAAAATTTTTTCAGTCATGGAAATTACAACATTTGGTTCTTGCGGTTGATTATTTCCAGTGAATATTACGATTGCATTTTTTTCATCGACATGTATTGTGTACTCATCTGATGGCGTTGATATCATACCATCTTTTTGATTCACCCATGGTTTGTCTGATAATACAACTTTTGATGAGATTTTAGCATCTAATGCTTTTTGCAGATGCTCTGTAACAAGTCCTCCAACTTTACCCATGTCTGGCAATGAACTAATCAAAATCACATCTTTTAATACAAAATTCTCAATTGTTTTTATATTCATAAATAATTCAAATTCTAGTTATATATCGGCTTTACTTTTAATTTATAACAAAAACAGAAAATTTTGAAGTCTATGAAATTAATCATAGATCATTAGGTCTTTCTCTTCTAATAATGCATGAAGATTATTTACTGACCTATACACATCTGGCTCTTTTTTTGCACCTGTACATACTAATTTTCCAGAGGAGAATAATAGAATCACTGTCTTTGGATCTAGCATTCTATGAATCAATCCTGGAAATTGCTCTGGCTCATACATACTTCTTGGCAAAGTTCTCGCAGCTTGCTCTAGGTGTATCTTTCCACCCAGATTAATTGATGCAACGATATTTTGAATTTCAACAACTGCATCTTTTTTTACTTTGATCCCGCCCTTGCGAAGTTTTTGTACAACTGTCTTTACAGCTTTTCTTGCCATCTCTTCAGATTTTGAACCGGTGCATACCATTTTTCCTGATGTGAAAATTAGTGTAGCTGTTTTAGGACTTTTTAATCGAAATACTAATCCTGGAAATTGATCCGGATGATACTCAACGTCTGGAAATGTCCTGGTAATCTCGTTAAGATCCATTTTTTGGTCTACTGACGCAGATGCTACTACATTTTCAACACTTACTATTGGCTTAGTTTGTGGCATATTACAAAAATCTCCTAGATTAACTATAATAAAAGCACTCGCCAATTTTTTGCTTTGTGGTCCATTTTTTTAACCTCAAAACCTCTTTTTTTGCATTTTTAGAGATTTGAGGACTTGCCGAATGATTAAATTTAGAGCGCTTGATCGCGTCTTTATTGGAACTTGGAGATTTTAATTTTGATGAATTTTTTGGAATGGGTGATGATACAAATCCATTGATGATGTTGGTTTGGATTCTTCCTGTGATAATCTTTGTTTTTTATGGTCAGAGAATCCAATTACAAATTACATCAAACGACATTAAAAAACAAATCAATAAACTCAATCTCTACAAAGATGAATCCAGAACTGAATTAATCAATCACGTGAAAAATTTTTCAAAAACAGATCATACATCACGTCTTGATACTTTTGTTGATTACTTTACAATCATGCCGGTGGATATGGATCCTAATGGAATTGTATCCAAAGTTCGCCACATAATTCGTTCTCGTGAAGATCATACTAGATTACAAATTAAATCACTGTATCCTGAAATTGACGATTATGAACTAAGTCGAGTACAAACATTACTGGAAATTACTTCAACTTTGAAATTACTATACAAAATTATCAATCACTTGTATCTTACAGCAAAAAAACAAAATAACTATCCGCTGATTTTACCATTACAAATGATGCTTCCTTTTATAATGGAAGAAGCTGAGGCTTTAAAAGAAGCATTAACTGCTTTTAAAGCTGGTCAACCTGTGGGCGACGGAATCGGACCTATGGTTGTTGGCAAATTAATGCTTAATACAAAAAAACAACCTATTGCATTTCAAACTGTATATAGTGAAACTGAATATAAAGGAAAAAAATTATTTTTAATGAAAGCTGAAGGACCCCAATCATCGGTAGGACGTCTTGGGGATGGAGTTGAATCGCTTACTTCTAAAAATAAAATTGATTTTATAATTATGATTGATGCTTCATTAAAGTTTGAGGGTGAAGATTCTGCTCAAACATCACAAGGTTTTGGAGCAGCTATAGGCGGAATCGGTACTGAAAGATTTCAGATAGAGGAAATTGCTACAAAAAATAATATTCCAATATTTGCAATAGTGATTAAACAATCTGTAAAAGAGGCTATTACATTAATGACAAAAGAGATTGCCGAAAAAGCTGATGATGTTCGTTCTCAAGTTTACAAAATGATTGATGAAAATGTAGACTCTGGTAAATCTGTGTTAGTAATTGGAGTTGGAAATACAATGGGTGTTCCTCAATGATCTTTAAGAAAAAGAAAATAACAAATGCCTATACGATTGAGCAATGCAATTCATGTAATAAAGAAATTAAACGAAAGTTCAAAGATGGCGATTGCTTATTTTCCGAAGTTACAAAATGTTCTGCATGTAACGGTACGATGTTTATAGAAAAAATCTTTGGCGAAACTATTGAGCTATAGTTGTAACTGTAGCACCATTTTGATCAGGAATGAATGTATGTTCTGCCTGAGCCACTCTTTGCCCGTTTGCCTCTACTAGCACTGGATATGCATGAACTGCCTTTTTCTTGATGAGTATCTCAAGTAATTCTCTTGCTTGTTTTTCCTCATATGTTTTGGTAATCCATCGTAGTGCAAATGGAAGCATGTTGTAATTTTCCCAAATATGATCTAGAAGTTTATCTGCTTCTTCATTTTTTGTTTTCTTCCTAGATACCAATGCATAGATGTTTTTTATCTTTCCTTCTCTGACAAATCCTAATCCTTCATCTGTTGTCACAAAAGGCTCACATGCATAAGCACTAGAGTCTGTTAATGAGAAAGTTCCTATAGACCAAATATTTGGAATTGATTTTCCAGCATGTATTGTATACTGATCCAATGAATGTCCACTTAGATTAGCTATTGGTTTGTATCCTAGCTGCTTGATGGTTTTTTCAATCGTTCTTCCGATATCGCTTGCTTTGACACCGACTTTGATCATTGCCATTGCATTTGCTAATGCCTCTTCTGCAGCTTGAACAAGACCATCATACTGTGGATCGTAACAGACCGTTACTGCAGTATCTGCAATGTATCCGTTAATCTGAGCTCCAAGATCTATCTTTACAAGATCATCATCCTTGATTGTTAACTGATCATTGGGCTCTGCTGTATAGTGAGCAGCTAATTCATTTATGCTAGTATTTACCGGAAATGCGCATTTTGCTCCTCTTTGAATAATTTGACTTTCCACTTCCTCACATATCTCAAAGACAGTTTTTCCAACCCAATTTTTCCTTCGCACCATTTCTCGAACTTCTGATGCAATTTTTCCTGCTTTGATGTAATCTTCGACTTGCAATAATTTTCCTCTTAACGTTTCTTATTTAAAATCATCATATGGCAGGCTTAAATTGGGGACTTTGTTGTGCACATTTTAAGGGATTGTGGTCTAGCTTGGTATGATTCTGGTTTTGGGTACCAGAGGTCGTAGGTTCAAATCCTGCCAATCCCACCATTAATTTTCCAGAGAATTATTATGCGATGTTTTTACATTATACCTGCCGAGCGATGAAGAAGAGTTAGAGTGATGACTTTGATATGAAGTGAACTTTATGGCTCTGAGCTTCGGCATATCTTTTTATCAATTACAGATATTTGGTTTTTCATTGTATTTTGAGCGCCGTGACTTTATTCTTTTAGCAGGAAGTGTTTTGTTTGTTATTGGATTGATACCGTTTATGCCTCCAGCATATGCAATAGCAATTGGAGGTGGACTGTTCATCGGAATCAAATCCTTTGTGGTTCATAGGAAAAAAACTATCCAAAAAGAGACAGGAGATGGCATTTGTATGGAATGTGGGGAAAAAACAGTTGGAAAAAAATGCCCCAACTGCGATTAGTATCATTCCTACGCGTTCTCTAAATACCAAAAAAATCAATTTTTACGCATGGAAACGCCCTTTGAAGCCAGGCATCTAAGGTCAACTTTCACAACAAGCTCAACTTTTACTCAATTTCATTCTAAAATGTCCTGTAAAAATAGTCTAGGCATAGTGATAAGATGAAAAATCATGTATACTTTGTAATGTTTGCATTTTTGTTACTTGGAGGTAGCATCTATCCTGCCATGGCACAAACTAGCGGTATTGCAAAAAATGTGGTAATTAATGAGATTGATATTAATCCACCTGGAAATGATGCTTTGAGCCCAAGTGAATGGGTTGAACTATACAATCCAACTGATTCAGTCGTTGATCTTAGTGGTTGGGAAATTGCATCTACCACCGTTTTGAAAAAGACTTTAACAATTCCCGATGGAACAAAGCTTAACCCTGGACAATTTAGAACATTTTCGTATACCACAGGATGGTTTACTGATACATCAGAAAAAGTTCAACTTCGAAACGTTGCAGGTGCTGTGATTGATGAGACTCCTGTAATTACTGATCTTAGTAATGATTTTAGATCTTGGCAAAGAAACTACGATGGCTTTGGTGGTAATTCTATCTCTGATTGGAAATTTTCTACATCCAATGCTGGCTCATCAAACGGAAAACTTGAAACCAAAACAGAATCAAGCTCTGTCGGTTTAACTCTATCAATTGACAAGTCTCAATATCTATTTGGGGAAACTGTAACAATTAGCGGCTCAGTATCTGAAAAAGTGTTTGTTGAGAAGCCTTCTTTCAAACCTGCAGAAATAAAAATTACAGTAAAGGGACCATCATACAATAAAGAATTTACTTTGTTTCCTGATTACTTTTTAAATTACAAAACTACACTAAGTTTGCAAAAAGTGGTTGGTATCAACGCAGGTGAATATCAAGTTACAGTTACATATTCTGATGCAACAGCTACTGGAACATTCTCTGTAGGTGATTCTGTAACCCAAGAAAAAGAAGTTCAGAGTGATGAATTATCTATTACTACTGACAAACTATCATACATTCCAGGAGAAAGAGTGCAGATTACTGGTTCTACATCCAAAGTTTTACAATATGTGGGAATGAAATTCAAAGTTTATGATCCTAATGGTAAACAAGTTTTTGATGGTTCACTATATCCAACAAATTCAAAGTTTTCTACTTCTATTTTCATGACTACAGTTAATCCCGTTTATGGTGAATACAAAATATCTGCAGAATATGGATTACAAAAGATTGGAACATCATTTCAATTAAGTGAAGACCAAAAAAATGATGAATTAATTACAGTAACCACTGATAAAGAATTTTACGGATTAGGTGAAACCGTAACCATTTCAGGCAGATTAAACAAAGTATTTGTTCCTGCATTGGACCTTGAGGTAGTTCAAAGCACTAACTTGGCTGTCAATATCAAGGGTCAAACAAGCGGTGGTAACACTTTCAAAATTCTTGATGTGTTGAGGCCTGCAGGAGATGGTACATTTGAATACAAATTCAAACTTTCATCAGATTCCAGCAGATTGGGTTCATACAAAGTCAAAGTTTCAAAAGATATTGGAACAGTGCTTTTGTCGTTTGCAGTTGTAGAGAATCCTAACGATTACGAAGCATCTTCTTTGCCGCTTTCAATAAACACTGATAAAAAATCATACGAAGTTGGTGATACAATAAAGATCACAGGCAAAGTTAACGACAAGAAAGAGCGTTCCAGCTTTGAGACTCCAACCGTCAAAGTCGAATTACTAAACTCTAAAGGAAAACCTGTAACATTTGCTGCTGGAACAAGTAAAGAATCCACTACAAAATCACTAACAGTTGCAAATGTGTACACCGGCATTCCTGATACTTCAGGAAATTTCATGATACAAATTCCTGTTTCACGCTCAGTCTTTGTTGGTGGGGAAACATACCAACTAAAAGCTACATATGATGATAGATTAACCAACACTGCATTAATCTCTATTACCGATTCATTTACAGTTGGCAGCACTTCGATTTCTGCTAAACTTGATAAACAAATTTACGGCCTAGGTGAAACTGTCTCTTTAACTGGTCAGCTTGGAACTACCATTCAAGGTGATGCAATAAAGATTCAACTGTTCAAGCCCAGTGGTGATAGAAACGAATATGGTGCTACTGCAAATGGTGGAAAATTCACTTGGAGTTGGAGTATTCCAGTAGCAGACACTAAAGCAACTGGATTAGGAAATACTAGAGCAACAACATCTAGCGTATTTGGAACATATCAGGTATTGATATCCACATCTTCACAATCTAGTAGTGTATACTTCAAAGTTTCACCAGATCCTGCAAATGACTCCATTTCGTTATTGCCTTTAGAGATATTTACTGACAAACCTGTCTATGCTGCAGGTGAAACCCTTACTGTTTTAGGAACTGCTCAAAAAAGAACTCAGGGTTCTGAAGGTCTCGTAGTACAAGATAGAGCAAAAATTGAAGTCTTGTCATCTACATTCCCATACAAGACAATCTTTGATGCATTTGTTTATCTTGATGCAGGTGGAAATTTCAAAAGCTCATTCGTCCTTCCAGTGACTGTATTTACTGAGGGAACATACAAGGTTGTTTCACACTATCAAAAATACAAAGCAGAAACCGTATTTTCTGTTGATAATGATTACCTAGTTGGTGGAACAGATGACAAATTGGGCTTGATAATATCCACTGATAAACAGGAATATTCTCTTGGGGACACGGTAATCTTTACTGGAAGACCAAACAAACTAGTTTATCTTGAAAAAGTAGATGTCACAGTAGTACATGAAACTCAATCACAAATAACTTGTGGCTCCTTTGTATGTGGAACCCCTGGTAAAACCACAACTGTTCGACCTTCATCATCTGGATCATTTACCTATGAATACAAAATTCCTACAGCAAATTCTGATATGGGCAAGTATGAAATTATTGCAGACACTGAATTTGGTAAATTCACTATTCCATTCAATGTGACTGCAAAGAAAGCACCTCAAATTGTAGAACCAGTAACTAAATCTTCAACAAAGTCCATTGAAAAATTCAACAGAATTACTGATGAGTTAATTTCCATTCCACTTGTCGCTACTACAAACGACAATGTAACAATATATCCAAAGATAATCCAAGGCTCTCTTTTCACTCCCGCAAGAGGAGAGGAGGCTAGCGTTAACATGAAAATTTCCACTGAAAGTGGAGTTTGTGTTATTGGCCCTGGATGCCTTGTTGAAGAATCTACAAGAGCCCCTGGTGAAATCTACAAAGTAGTAGAGGTTGAAGGATTCAATTATAAAATTAGGTATAGTGGTTCTGATGTTAGACTGGAAAAGTTTGATATTCTCCCAGAGTCAAGTGATGAATTACTTCCAGAAATAACTTGGATTGTTGAGATACTAAAGGAGTCACAACCATCACAATTCTATTACAAAATAATTCGTGACGTATCAGAATAAACTCAAATAGAATTATCTTCTTTTTGTCTTATTGAACATACAAGTTTTAATGCTAAAACAGGATGATCCAAAAAAATGCACAGCAGCTAAACTTGTAAAATTCGGATTAGCTAAAGACATCAAAAAGACTACCAGAAAGTCCCTCGTTCTAGACCCCTTTGCTGAAAAAACTTTGTTAAAGAAGGATCGTTCTCTGATTAATTCCATCACTGCAATTGATTGCTCATGGAATTTAGCAGACCAGACATTCGTACAAAAATTTCAAGGAATTTCACGAAAACTACCTCCTCTTTTTGCAGGAAATCCAGTGAATTATTCCAAACTCAACAAATTGACAACAGTTGAGGCATTATGTGGTGCACTATTCATCCTAGGATATGATTCACAAGCATTGGAGATGCTTGACAAATTCAAATGGGGTCATACATTTTTTGAATTAAATGAAAACTTGCTTAACGATTTTAAAAAGATAGAATCTGAAAGTGAAATTTCATTTTTATTGAAAGAATACAACATCCCTCTTGAATCTCCTTAGCAAAACTCAAATCTAATTATTCCATTTGATAATTGCGAGTCAGAGCACAACACGCTGCTACGGCAGAGGAAACTCCTCCCTCCATACAGGAAATGTGATCTGGAGATAGATGATCAGAGATGGTCGGCAACAGAGCAGAAAAAATTCCACCTGGCGTACTATGATGGTTCAGCCTGAGATTTCCAGGAAGTGAAATGAAAGATCTGTCCCACATGGAGCAAAGCCAAACAGAACCTAAAGATCCTGTACTTGGTTCAGGTAGGCTGCAAAGCGAAATATTGTGAAAACAAAAGGAGGGTTACTCCTGACACGCACTTTAATTTTATCTCATCATGAAAGTTTGTTGTCTATTTTGAATCATTCAATGTATGGTTGAAACTGTTTTTATGTTAAAATGAGATATTTACTGTATGGTTAGAGTTGATGAATGCTTTGAATGTGGTGCTAAGGAGACTGACACCAAACTAGTTTATTCTAAAGACAAACCAATTTTGTGTCAAAAATGTTCAGAGAATTCTAAATAGAATTACTCTGGCTTCCAGCCTTTTGGCATGGAACCTCTTGATGATTCTGCAGGTTTGGTATCCTGTTGTGGTTGTTCGTCATATACACTTCTATGTTGTGCATAATCACCACCGTCTGCTAACTGTGCTTCTCCTCTGTTAGTTTGGTAACCGCCAGAGCTTGCACTGGTTTGATAACCTCTAAGTCTTGATGGGTCAATACCTGTCTGACCTTGGTTTCCTTCTTTCTTTAATTGTCTATTACTGAATACAAAGAATGCTCCTCCTCCAACTGCAGCTAAACCTGCCATTCCATAAATGATGAAGATTGGAAATTCACCAGTAGAAGTTGTTGCATATCCTTCTGGTGGCTTTGGTGTAACACCAAGAATTTCTACGCCGTCAAGACTATCAATTGCTGCAAAACCTACTACTCTAAGATTTGCATTATCTGCTGATTGTACTGTTCTAATTACATACGTTCTATCTGCTGAAAATGATGCTTCCTTTACTCTCTCTACTTGACGACCTTCTCTTAAACTACTTTCACCCATTGTAAAAGCCGATACAACAAAACCAGAAATTGATTCATCTAATCCAAATGTTCCTGCATCTACATTGATTCCTGTTGGGTCAAACAAAAAGTGCCAATTTGATAGTGGTTGGTCTTTGATTGCTTGAGCGTCAATTAAATTCTCTGACAATAGTTTCTCTGCTTCAGATCCTGACACTGCAGAGTATACTGCTGGCGCAAGTGATTCTACTGCAGAAATTGGATGGTTGATATCAACACCTTGAATATTCACAGGGCCTGTAACTGTTAATCCTCTCCATCCCAAGTCAACAAGTGCTTGTTGTTGTGAGCCTTGTCTTTCAACAATGATATAGTCTGTTAGTGTTCCTCTTAGAACAATCTTAAAATCAATAGATGTGTTTAATGGTCTGCCTGTCATATGTGCCGAAAAATCTACATTTACATCTGTAACTTTAGCACTACTACCATCAAGTGATAATTTTTGGTTAATCTTATTCATTAAACCTTGAACGCCTTCGTTTTCAGGACCTACCTTGAATGCAATTGTATCTTCAGTACCTCTTAATGCATCTGCTAATTCCCCACCATCTTCATACTCGATGAAAATAGTTTTCTGATATTTTATTTCAAAAGGTGAGGTTTGAGAATTAGGATTTAGGAAAGTTTCTAATTGTGCTCCAAAGGCCGAGGTATTTCCGCCAACTAATAATAGACTGGAAAACAGAACTGTTACAAGAACTGCCTTGACATTCACGGAGTTTGATCGCCTCCAACTGAGTAATAAATCTACCTACAAACTTCAAGTTTCGTACATGATTTTGAAAAAGTAATATGGAGTGACCGTAAATCAAACTTGAGTTTTAAGAGCTGAAAAATATGATAACAATACTTGCTGGGGGAACAGGATCTGTGAAACTTGTCCGGGGTCTAGTCTCCCAAGAACACGATGTGAATGTAATTAGTAATGTTGGTGATAATTACTGGCTTTATGGGATGTATGTTTGCCCAGACATTGACACAATTGTATACGGATTAGCAGACTTATTAGATTATGAACGTGGATGGGGAATTAAAAAAGACACTTTTAATTTTCTAAGACAGATGGAGGTTTTTGGAGAAGAGACTTGGTTTAGAATTGGGGACAGAGATGCCGCCACTCATTTAATTCGTACAAATATGCTAAAAAATGGAAAAAACCTTAGCGATATAACAAAATGGATGTGTGAAAAATTTGCAGTTGGCGCTAAAGTCATACCTGTAACCGATAATAGCGTTGAAACTAGAATTATTACTGATAAAGGCGAATTACATCTTCAAGAATACTGGGTAAAGTATAGGGGAAAAGACAAGGTGGAAGGAATTCAATACATCGGCGCTGATAAAGCTAGACCAAATCCAGAAGCAATCAATGCTATACATGATGCAGATATGGTTATTCTAGCTCCTGGAAATCCATTGACAAGTATTGGACCTATGTTACAAATTAAAGGAGTTAGAAAAGAACTCTCAAAGATGAAAAAACGAGTTGTTGCAGTAAGCCCATTGATTGGAAATAAAGCATTTAGTGGACCTGCAGCACAATACATGGAAGCTGCTGGAATTGAAGTTAATGCGTATGGTTTGGCAAAAATGTATTCAGATGTATGCTCTAATATTGTAATTGATTCAAAAGATAAACTTCTTACCAAAAAGATCCAGAATCTCGATATGCATGTCTATGAAACAAAAATCGCAATGAAAAATAAAATGGCTGAAGACGCATTAGGTTCTTTTCTCTTAAAACAAGTCCGCGTCTAGCTTGAACATCTCAGCAATAATCCCTGTAAAGACATTTTCTAAAGCAAAATCAAGATTAGATCTACAATCTGATGTTAAGACTGAATTATGTAAATTAATGTTTGATGAAGTCCTTAGCACCCTATCTACATCTCCCAAAATAAATAAAATTGTTGTAGTTACAAAAGATGAAGACGCATTATCAATTTCTAAAAAATATAATGCAGTATCAATCATTGATCAAAACGAATCTGGTGTAAATAATGCAGTAGCCCAAGCAGACAAGTATCTGGTAGAAAATAATTTTACTGCATCAATTGTCTTCCCTCAGGATATTCCATTTATGAAATCTCAAGATATTGATTTTCTATTGAAATTCCTTTCCTATCCAACCTGCTCCCTTGTAGTCCCATCTAGAAAATTTGATGGAACCAATGCACTATTGAGAATGCCAATTGATCTTATGGAGACACATTATGATGAAGATAGCTATAAAATTCATCTAGAAACTGCAAAGTCAAAAACTCCTAATTGGTCACTAGTTTTTGTCAGAAGAATAATGATGGATATTGATGCAAATGATGATCTAGAATATTGCATGTCACAAAATGAAAAGCCAAATGTTTGTGAAAAAATTTCTAAATTACTATAATTTTCCTGATTCTTAAGATCATACTTATAAGAAATGTGTAAGAAATTTTTAAATATAAGATCTAGAGGTTGGGCGATTGGTAAAAACTGGAAATCAAAAAAGCAAGTGTCCTAGATGTGCCAAAGGTACATTGTTGACAGACGGCAACACAGGAGAAAATTTTTGTGACAAATGTGGTTTTGTAATCACAGATAAAGTAGAAGAATCTGGCCCAGAATGGCGTTCATTCTCAAAAGAAGAGGGTGATAATCGTAGTCGTACTGGTGTTCCAACATCTTTGGCCATGCATGATATGGGTTTAGCTACAATAATTGGAACAGCTGATAGAGATGCTACTGGCAAACCACTCTCTGCCTCAATGAGAAGTACCATTGAACGATTAAGAACTTGGGATAGTCGAAGTCAGGTGCATGAACCAGTTGATAGAAACTTTCGACAAGCATTTTCTGAGCTTGATAGATTAAAAGACAAACTAGCTGTTGGTGATGCAGTAATTGAAAAAGCCGCTTACATTTATCGTAAAGCCTTGGAAAAAGGGCTTGTTCGTGGACGTTCAATATCTGCTTTGATTGCATCTGCGCTTTACGCAGCTTGTCGTGATACCGAAACTCCTAGAACATTAAAAGACATTGGACATGCAAGCAATATCAAAAGAAAAGATATCGCTAGATGTTATCGTTTACTGTTGCGTGAGTTAAGCTTGAAGATGCCAGTCGTTGATCCGATAAAGTGTGTTGCAAGAATTGCAAGCAAAGCTGGTCTTAATGAAAAAACAAAGAGAGAAGCAACTAAAATTTTACAGACTGCTGAAGAGGTAAAGATTTCCGCTGGAAAGGATCCGATGGGATTAGCTGCTGCTGCACTTTATGTTGCGTGTGTAACTAATGGAGAAAATAAAACACAACGTGATGTTGCTGAAGCTGCAGGCGTTACTGAAGTAACAATTAGAAATCGTTACAAAGGATTAAAGACAGCACTAGATCTCTAACGTACTTTTTGTTTTTGATTGCTTATATTTGATTATCATAATTGCAGAAGATAACACTCCTGCAATTATGAACATTATTTCAATCGTATTAATCATTGAATGTGAAAATGCATTACTAATAGATACTGAATTCAGTTCTGCTACCAAATATACATATGAAAAAACAAAATAATTTGTTGCCCAGTGAATTAAAATTGCAGAAACTAATCCATGTCTGATATATGCCCAACCAATGATAATTCCACTTGCCGTAGCCTGAGCAAATTTTCCATCACTCCATGATTCCCCTGAAATAATATGTGCAATACCAAAGAATGCTGCAACTATTACAACAAGTGCAATAGCTTTCTTTTTTTCAGAGAGATTTAGGTTAGAATTTGGATTCCATAAAGACTTGAAAAAATGCCTCACTGAGGTTCTGTGTGAATACATTGCAAAAAGTGGAATGCCTATTAACAAAACCCTGAATCCAAACTCTTCAATTAATGGTGCCTTCATTACGTCAAAAAACTGAATCAAATTATTTTGTGGCACTGGAGGGGTGGTCAAAATTCCAAATTGCTCTTGAATGATTGTTATGCCTGCTGAAATCAATATCAAAACTGTGAACCACTTTATTGCAGATACCAAGTAGTTGTCCTCAGATTGTTCCTTACCACGTAGTAACGCCGGCGTGATTGTACTGATAAAATTCTTTTTTGGGCCAACCATCGATACTGCAAATAAAACTGCAAAAATACTCCATATGATGACAAATGCATCACCCAATTCAAACTGGATTGGAATCTGATTTTGTGTTCCTGTCAGGAAAAAATCTACGCCACTAACAGGATACTCAAAATTTATCTCATTTCCGATATCTGTATTGAAAACTACAAAGGCTCCAATTGGAAATGACAATAACATCATTCCAAAAATTATTGAAATTAATGCTGAATATGGGATCCCAAAACCTTGTAAGATATTATTTGATTTTTCCAATCTTTATCTAATGAAGTTCAATTGAAGATTCTGCAAATCCTAATTTTATTAGAGATTCTTTGATTGTATCACGATGATCTCCCTGTAAGAAAATATATCCATCTTTTGCAGTTCCTCCACAGGCATACTTGTTTTTTAATTCCTTTGCTACGCTCTCAAGATTGTTTAACTTTGGATCTAGACCTTCAATCATAGTTCCTTTCTTTCTAAATCTGCGAGTTTCAAGTCGAACTATAATTTTTGTACTGTCTTTTGCTAGATCTCCACATGCACAAAGATCTTCGGGTAGGCCACAAGTATTACAGATTACTGCCATTCGTTCGAAAAACATTCCTTTACACACACTATTAAGCCTTGTCTGTTTAGTAAAAAATTCTTAGAATTACTTTTTACCATACAATTGTAACTAGTCATATGTCTGGAGAATTGACCAAAAAAGCAGTTGAAATGCTGCTAAAAGGTGCGACATTACTTGGTGAACCATGTCCATATTGTAAAGGAGTACGTGTAATGAAGGATGGACATGCATTATGTGTCAATTGCGGAAAAGAACCAAAAGAAGAAAAAAACACTGAAACTCCAAAAACCACGCCTAGCATGACTGAAATGCTTGAAAATAAACTCAATGCATTGTCATCTCAATTAGAAAAAGAAAATGATCCTACAAAGCAGCAAGAGATACTAAAAACCATAAACTCCATACTAGAAACAATTGAAAAAATAAAAAAATCCTAGCCTATTTTGCTAAAAAATAAATCAACACATTTTCCAAACGATGAATTCAATTCCTTCAGTCTTGATTCGTTCATCTTTAATGACTCGTGATCAAACCATCTTTTATCCAAATACATACTGCGATTCATTTCAATCTGAATCCAGGGAACTGGATTGTTTCCATATGTTTTTGTTATGTGTCCTCCTTTGAATGGCTCATTTAAGGAGACATCATTTCTATCTATTGAATATGATCTTGCAAGACTATCTGCCAATATTTCTAGCATTTCACTTGAACTAGTTTTACCGTCTTGATTAGATATGCAAAACAAAGGACGCTTTTTTGAATTACCATCTGGAGAAATATTTGGTGCAACCTCTGCCATCGAATGACAATCAAAACACACTTGCAACTCTAGCTCTGATAATGATCTCTGAATTTGACGATGATATGGTTTGTAATATTTTTCAATTAATTCCCTTATCATCTCGTTATCTGGTTCCTTTCCTGGAATGTAGATTTGTTTTTGATAACATGTCATGCTCTTTACAAGTCCATCTGGATTTTTTGGAGGAAGATCCTGTAATGATCTATTAAGATCCACAAACGCTCTTGCAATTTTTGCAGTGATTACTCTCTGAACTCTTTCTCCCAAGTTGTAGATTTCAAAAACATATGGATCTGAATCATCAAACAAATCGTGTTTTGTAATGCTTAGATGTTCTTGTAATTCTTTAGGTTTCTCTGTACCACCATGGGGGATTGATAATAGTACTGGATATTTTTTCAATCTACTCCTTCAGCTGTACCGTCTCTTCGTACTTCAGCAACTCCTTGATATCCTGAACTTGTTTGTTTTTTAATTACTGCGTGAATTGCTCCATGATAAAATGAATATCTCTCTTTTTTTGTAATTGTGTAACCAATGTCAGCAAGATAATCCAATAATTCGTCCTCAAATCCTCCGTCCTCAATGCTTACTACTCCTCCAATCGTACAATGAAATCTTGGTCTATCAATGGCTTCATTCATGGGTAAATTTCCGTCAATTACTCTGGAAAGAAAATGACTAATGGCTGAAAATATTCTTTGACTGCCTGGACTACCTACAACCATCCATAATTTTCCTCTATGAAAAACCAAGGCAGGAGAAACCGAAGTCCAAGGAATTGCATTGGGTCTGATAAAGTATGGGTGATTTGGATTTGTAAATTCAAATGCAGACATGTAATTGTTGTAGAGAAATCCTAGTCCATCAGCTGCAGCTTTTGAACCATATGCAAGCTCAATTGATTGCGTAATCCCTACTGCGTTTCCTTCATCATCCATAACTGACAAATGAGTTGTATCATCTCCTCCAAAAAATGGTTCTTCCATGGGAAGAGTAGCATCCATTTTGTTGTGAATAGAATCTGCCATCTGCTTTGCAAATCCTCGTTCAAGATGTAACTTGTCTTTGATCTGGTGATACGTATGAGGGTTGAAAGGTCGTTGAACTCTATGTAGAAATGCTTTCCTAAATGTTTCTGCTATAAAATGATATGAAATTGGTTTTGAGCTTCGAAGAAAACTAGAAGGAAGATGATTTAACATCATTAAAACCAACAACAAAGTTCTACCCGCCGCAGGAGGTGGAAGCGTAACTACTGATACATGTCTGTATGCTCTACTTATCGGCGTCCTTTCTATTGGTTCAGGAATCCATGCAAGATCTTCAGCACGAATCAATCCTTTATTTTTTCTCATGTCTTGATCAATTTTTTTTGCAATCTGACCATGGTAAAATGTTCTATACCCATGAGCTGCTATGTATCGTAACGTGTCTGCCAAATCTTCTTGAATGAATTTTTCTCCGATTTCATATGGTACTAGTCCATCTTTGAGAAAATACTTTGCACCTGATTTTGATTTAACTTTTTTAAAATTCTTCATTTCTCTAACTTGCAAATCATGTTGGAGTTTTGTAATCTTGTAACCCTTTTCTGCAATTCGTATTGCAGGTCTAACGATTTTTGGCCATTCTAATCTTCCATATCTCTCATGAAGAAATCCTAAAACTGCAACAGTGCTTGGAACTGTGGTTGCTCGATACCCGATGAGACTTTTACTCTTTTTTTGATATTTTAGAGAATTTGCTAAAGATGGTGATCTACTAGAACCATCAATGGCTATGGATCTTCCGCCAATATGTAAAATTGCCATAGACTGACCTCCTAAACCTGATGCCTGAGGTTCACATACGCCCAATGCTAGGGCAGTAGCACATGCTGCATCTACTGCATTTCCTCCTTTTCGAAGTATGCTTACTCCGGCCTTTGTAGCATCTGGAAATGCAGATGCTACCATGCCTTTTTTTGATTCAGAGAATTTCTTTTCAGAATTTGACTTGAAATCTCCTTCGATTTTTTCAAGATCCATAATTAATCAATTATCTCCTTACCACAATGGGGACAGTTTTTTGATGCATTTTTCTTTTTTCTCATTTCTTCAGTAAATGCTGATGCCATTATTCCAGTAGGTATTGCATACACAGCTATTCCTAGAATTGCTACTCCAGCTGCAACTAGCTTACCTGCAGGGGTTACTGGGTATGTATCTCCATAACCAATTGTTGTTAACGTTACTACTCCCCACCACATTGAAGTTGGAATACTTGAAAAAGCTTCAGGTTGGGCTTCATGTTCTACATGATACATTAGACTAGATGCAAAAATTAACACAATAAATAAAATAAAGAATGCTACTGCCAAATCTCCCATCTTTGATTTTAAAACTTCTCCTAATGTTTGCATGGGTTCTGAGTATCTTGCCAATTTGAATAGTCTGAATAATCTCAATAGTCGAATAATTCTGATAAATCTCAAATCTGTAACGATAAATGGCAAAAAGAATGGTAGGATTGCTGCCAAATCGATTAACATCATGGGAGTTAAAGCAAATCTTATTCTTGCAAATTTTTTACCTTCATACTTTGGATTAAGTGGGCATAGTACAATCCTTCCAATATACTCAATTGTAAAAATAACAATTGAAAATAATTCAAATGTATAAAATAGTGTTGAAAATTGAGAAGCTACTACTTCTTCTGTCTCAACAATTACCATTAACACATTTAATGAAATTAAAACCACCATGAAAATTTGAAATCCTCGTGAAACGATGTCGTTAGTAGTACCTTCTACAATTTCATAGGATCTTGTAATAGCTTTATTTGTCATCTTTTAGACCCACTTTCTACTCTTAAACCATATCATCATTACTACAACTATTATCACCATTACTCCCAGCATGACAAAGTAACTTCCTTCCCACTGTAGCTCAGGAATGTATGTGAAATTAGTACCATAGATGCCAGCAATGAATGTAATTGGAATGAAAATGCTCGCTATTACCGTTAATGTCTTCATGACCTCATTCATTTTGTTGCTCACACTTGAGAGGTAGGTGTCCAGCATTCCGCCAATCATGTCTCTTAGGCCTTCTATGTTGTCCATCACTTGAACGGTATGGTTGTAGACATCTCTGAGGTACTTTCTTGTAGACTCATCAATGAGTTGTGAATCCATTCGTTCAAAGCTATCTACGACTTCTCTCATTGGCCAAATGGATTTTCTTAATGCCACCATCTCTCTTTTTAGAACATGGATGGATTGTAATGTTCTGGGTGTTGGGTTGTCCATCAACTCTTCTTCTAATTTCTCAGTTGCAATGCCAATGCTTTCTAAGACTACGTAAAAATGATCTATTATGGCATCCGCTAATGCATAAGCAAGATAATCCGTCTGCCTTGCTCTAATAACTCCGATTGATTTTTCTAACCTGTCTCTAATGGAATCAAAAGCATCATCTTCTGTTTCTTGAAATGAAAGCACATAATTTTTTCCTATCACTAAACTAATGTCTTCTAAAAATAATCTTCCTGAATCTTTCAAAATATGAGGTAATTTTAAAATTACAAACAAATGATCATCATAGTTTTCAATCTTCGGTCGTAACTCAGTATTCATAATGTCAGCTCGTGTTAAAATGTGTAGGTTGTAATATTCTCCTATCTTTTCAATCACATCTGGTTCATGCAGACCAACAACATTTGTCCATGTGATTGTGCTCTTATCTTTTGAGTTTAGACATTCTTCTACAGTAGCGGGCTCTCTTTTAATGAAAGTCTTTTCATCAAATTCAATTTGCTCAAATGTGACTTTCTCAACATGTTGTTTCCCAACATGCACCAGTGCCCCTGGATGCAGACCAACAAGGTCTGATGATGTCTTGGTTTCTTTCTGAATGTTTTTTACAATCTTTGCAATATCTGCAATATTTGTTATCCCTACATCCTTGGTCAACTCTTTAACTTTTCCAGCCTTACCAGCTACTCCTACCACAATAAATCCTGCCACAATTGAAAAAATTATACTAAGGGTTAATGGCGTAAAGTCTCCAATACTTGCAGCTTCGTATATTGCAAGGACATCTGTTGTTGATCCTGGAGGAACAAAAACTCCTATAGCCAAATCCAGTAGGAAGAACAAAAATGAAATTGATGCTCCTACTATTATTGCTGTAATGACTGTGATCCTTGGTGGAATATCAATGTCTTTCTCACCTTTGTATGGCGAAATGAATTTCTTGTATCGTACAATTAGTAGTGCAATTGCTGTAATTACTATTGTTGAGATAATCCACCATATGATGAATACCGCCCCCTGTTCGCTTTCGTACTGCTCTATTCCTGAAACTAAATCTTGAATATTTCCTGTTAAAGGTAGAGAAAAAATTGATGTTGCAATACCGACAATTATTTGGTAAACAAAAGCAAAAGTGAATCCAACAGCTAGTCTGTTGACGATTATGCCGATGTTATTTTTCAATTGATTTCTTCTCTCATTTCATGGTCTTTAAGTTTCTTGTAGGTTGTCTTTTCTTCCAAAATTTGAAAATATTTGCCTTGATAGACCAATTTTTATTCTGTCTTAGAACATCTATAGATAACAGATGCTAGAAGCGCTGATCTTTCAACAATGCTATCATGAACAATAAACTCATTTGGTGAACGATACTTGTGACCGATTGGACCAAAACCATCTAATGCTGCAAGCTCTGATGGAACATTGCTAATATCAGAAGAAACTATCTGCGCATGAGGTTTTATTTTGATTTCTAAAAGATCTGCAATCTCTTTTACAAGTTCATAAAATTTTGTGTCAGCTTCCTCCTCCTCGACAGGAGCCCTGCTGTGTATTTTATTGATCTCCACATCAATCTTTGCCATTCCAGCTTCACGTTTTTTCATAACATTTCTGATTTTTTTATCAAGTTCGTCTCCCAGTTTTTTTGTTTTGTAACTGGATACTAGCGATAATGTCGCAAAGTCTGGTGTGTGTCCATGTGACCCCTTTGAATCTACTGCTGTTGTTCTAATTCGAAAATCTTTTTCACTCTTTGATATCTTTTCAATTGCAAGCACTTTCTTACTTAGAACAGGAATAATCCCGTGAAGGTCAATACTGTTTTTTCCAGGTGATGAAGCAAATCTAACTTGATAGTCGCTTCTACCATGGCATGTAGTGATGATTCCACCATCGATACTAGCTGATTTTAATCCAACTACATATCGGGATGACTTTGAATATTCCTCGACAATTGTCTTACTATGCCTTCCACCTAAACTATCATCTGTAGTTAGTAAAATCCCACATTTTATTTTCTTGAGTCTCTTTGCAAATCTTAGGGCTTGTAATGCTCCCAACATGACTACTAGGCCTCCTTTACTTTCTGCAATACCTGAACCATAAATTCTATCATCATCTTCTCTATAATGCACCAAGTCATGAGGGCCATAATGGGTATCTAGATGTGAAACAATCAGAACATCATTTTCTTTTTCTGTATGGTTGGTAAAGTAATGAAAATCGCCAATATCATATTGCTTGTGGATGTTCTCTTCAAATCCCATATGTCTTAATCTGCGAGCAATCATTAATCCTAGTTCATTTACGTTATCGATGTTGTACACATGAGTATTGAGGTTAACAAAATCTTCCAAGCTTTCTTTAAGTCCTTGTAAATGTCCTCTAAGATATGTTCTAGTAAGAACCCTGAGTGGTTTTGAAGTATCTGGTGCTTGTTCTGATTGTGTTATTGGATGACCAAAGTATCTGATTACAGCTACATCTAAAATTCTATTGACTAGTGATTCATATGTATATCCTGCAGTCTTTGCTGCATGAAAAAATGAACCCCCCATACCTAAGCTTGCCATTGAGTTTAATTCTAAAATGTAAAAATTCTCATCTTTATCCATTCTAATATCTACACGAGTGTAATCATTTAATCCCAAAGTGTAAAATGCATCTTTGCACAATTTTCGTAGCTCTTCAGCTTTTTCATCGGACAATGGAGCTGGACAAATTTTATCGATTCCTCCTTTCTTTACCTTGTCATCTTTTGTTTGAATTTTGTTTGGATCTCCTTCTAAATTAATTTCAACAATAGGTAATGTTTCTATTGTAGGGCCATTTCCAAGTAGTCCTACTGCAAACTCTCTACCGGGAATGAATTGTTCTACAAGTATATCTTGAGTGAATTTTTCAATTTGTTTTCGTACTGCTTCTCGAAGGTCTGGCCAATTATCAACAACTTCCATCCCCATAGAAGTTGATTCTAATTTTGGTTTTACAATTACTGGAAAAATCATATCATCGAATTTATCATCCGGTGTTCGAAATACCCAAAAACCTGGAGTTGGGATTTTATTTTTTTGTAGTACGATTTTTGTCATGACTTTGTCTTGGACAATTGCATGTCCTTCTGGGCCTGAACCGATGTAAGGGATTCCCATCATCTCCATCATTGCAGGAACATGCGTGTACCTGTTTTGACCCTGAACTCCATATGCCATGTTAAAGACCATTCCAGGTTTTTCACCTGCAACTACTTTTGGCATGAATTCTTTTAATTCGTCAATGACATGAATGTCCCCTTCAATCACTTTGACATTATGTCCTCCTTTCTCTAGTGCTCTGGCAACTCTTTCAACTGCCTTTTTACTATAGTGCTCTTTAGTAGGCATTCCAAAAACATTGATCACATCATTTGGATCGATTTTATTTTCATTATAGATTAGAGCCACTTTCAATTGAATCCCAAAAGAACTGGGGTTTCTTTGCATTTAAGGAAAGCCATTTTAATTCGTGTTAGTTTATTTACGGATATTTCACACTGAACAATATGGTGGGGAAATTAGCGATTACTGCAATTACATGTGCAGTACTGTTCATTATCGGAATCCTGACATTGACTTTTGTCAATCCATTTTCTGAAGAATGGCTAATTGGGATAGGATTTATCGGTGGTGCCATTGGGCTGGTTGCCTTGACTATCTATCTGAAAGTAAGATCCTAAATTGTACCTAATTTACTCAATAAAGTTTTTATTCCAAAGTTCAAAATGGTGATTTATCATGAGTAGTAAAAAGAAAGGCGCACCATTACCCGCATCCAGTGCTGGTTTACTACGTTTCTTTGAGGATGAAACAAAAGGATTCAAAGTTGATCCAAAGATTGTTGTATCAATTCCAATTGGTTTAATTGCTATTTCATGGGCAATGGAAATTCTTCTAGTTCCGTGAATGTAAATGACTGAATCTCATGATGACGTTTCGCAGATCCAAAAACGTTATTCTCTGACCCTCCTTAACCCGTCTTCGTATTACACATCTTTAGTATTCTCTGTTGCTGTAGTGTCTGTTTTGGTAGCAGTATCTGTTTTTGCTTATCGTCAAAGCGATGATATTCTTTTTCGTTTAGCACTTGTAATTCCAATTTTACTTGTCACACAACGTATTGATGCGTTTTTCATTAGAAACAAAGAATATTCTAAAGCCTTACACATGTCTTTGTTTGGAAATGCACTTTGGTTGCTAACTGCATTTGCAGGCATTCTTTCAGTCTTTGTTCTCTCAAAACCAGAATTACATCTCTTCTACATTACTGAAGGTATGTTTCTTTTTGCTAGCTTTAGAATCGGCATTTTCACTACTACACTGGGTGCAAGTCTGAAAAAAGCTTGGTTAGTATGTCTACTTCAGCCTTTGGCATTATTTTTTGCAATGGTTCCTTCTGATCTTTGGCTTCAAACCTTGAGTGAGCCATGGGTATTGATTATCGGTGGAGCTTTTCTTGCAATTTCTTCAATTTGGTCAAGGTGGACTGATAGGGCTGGACTACCAAATGTAAAAAGTACACACCAGCTAGTACAAGCATATCTATTCTCACTATCTAAGAATGACCCCTCCGAAGTAGAATCAATTATAGAAGAACAATCAAAACCATCCAAAGTTAGCACAACTCAAATTAAATTTCACACTAAAGACAAAGGTGTAGATTTTAGAATTGTATTGCCTGATATCCATCCAGGACCATTTCATCCTGTAGGTGGTAGCAACATCCCCTATTTGATTTACAAAAATCTTGATTCTTCTGCTATGGTGATGCATAGTATCTCAGATCATTCCTTGAACTTACCATCAAGAACAGAAGTGAATAATTATCTACAAAGTCTCTCTGCTGGTTCAGTAATAAATGAAGGAATAACTAGTACAGAACCCGTCACTATACAGATTAACAAAGCAAGGGCGGTTGGTATTTTATTTGGAAAGACGGCAATTTTGTTTTTGTCGCTGTCTCCTCACGGTATGGAAGACATCCCACTGCATATCAAAAATGAAATCGAGCGATTCTCAAAGAATCGAAATTTTGAAAAAACTTTGATTGTCGATTGTCATAATGCTATGGGAAAAGAAATCTCTCAAGTTGATGGTGAGGATTTACTTACTGCATCAAAATCAGTACTTGATACTCTAAAAGCTAAAGAGACATATCCATTGGAATTTGGTTATGCAAATTCAAGTGATATGAATCTTGAAGCTAAAGACTTGGCAATGGGAGGAATCGGAATACTCTGTTTAAAAATTAACAATAAAAAATATTTTCTTGGGTGGGCAGATGCAAATAACATGGAAAATGGAGTCAGAGAAGATGTAGTCAAGCATTTTTCAAATAATGGCTATGAACTTTTGGAGTTGTGTACTTCTGATACTCATTACACCACAATGGGTGTTCGAAATAGAAATGGCTACTACCAATTTGGATTTATCTCAAAGTCTACTGACGTTGCAAATTGGTTCTTAGACATTGCAAAAAAAGCAGAAAAAAACATCCAGCCGGCTTCATTTGAAATCATTGAACATGAAACCGATGTAAAAGTAATGGGTCCAACCATTTATCGTGATTATTCAAGAGCAATTGATCGTTCAATGAAAATTACAAAGGCTGTCCTTTTGGGATGTATCGGCCTCTTTTTGGTATCTATGCTTTAATCTCCTTCATCTGATCCAAATTTCCGTAAAATTCATCGACAAAAGATGCAAACTGATGAATTGGCACTATTGGAACTTTTTTGATAAAGTCTACTCTGTCTTGATACAATGTCACAATGACTGGTACTGCAATAGCTCCAGGAGTTTTTGCAATGTAGTGCTTTGTCCTATCAATTTGCTTTTGGACTACTGTCTGCATTGCAGAAAAGCTGGTTTTCTTCCAATGTTTACAATCAATTAACATCGCAAGGCCCATCTTGATACCTATGATGTCTATCTCCATTCGTGGCTTTGTCAAAACTAAATTTTGTACTACTGCAAAGTCATTAATGCGTAAAATTTCTCCAACAAGACCCTCAAAATCCTTCCAATCTATCTTCTCAGATACTTCTTCTATTGTTGCCCCTTTCTCAAGAGTCATTAACGCAAATTTTAGTTTGTCACCTTTAGCAAAAAAATACATACCGTCTTTTTTTGCACCGATCTGATTTTTAGCTAAATCCTCTAGAATTCTTTCTGCAGTATTGGTATCTGTTTTTGCCACCATGGAAAAATCCTTTACTGAAATTCCATCTTGTATGATTCCACTAATCCCATTGAGTAATGTTTTCAACTGCAATATGTTCCAAAATTCATTTTTGTTTTTTAAATCTTCAATTTCTTTAGAAATGATCTCGTGTCAATATGAAAGACCTTTAATTATGACTAATGTAATTACAACCTATGAGATTTTTGCTAGTCTGTTTACTAGCAATAATTGTAATCCCTTTAAGTGCAAATTCAATTTATGCAGAACAAGGAACTTACGTAAATAAAATAAAATTCATTCAATATCTTGATGAAAATACTGCACTTGAGGAAGTAAAAAATGGCAATCTTGATTTTTACTACTACCGAATATCTTCTGACAGAATTGAAAATACCAAATCACGAGAAGGAATAAACGTCTATGATTCTACTGGTGGTTCTTACAGTATATTGGTAAATCCTGCAGAATCTGAAAAATTCAACCCCTTTTCTATTCGTGATGTAAGGTTTGCTTTGAATTATCTCATTGATAGAAAACTTATCGTCAATGAATTAATGGGTGGTTTTGGAACTACTATGATTTCAAATTACGGACCTTTTGATACTGATTACCTATTGATTCTGAATCAATTAGAAGAGTTTCAATTCCGTTATAACCCTTCACTTGCTGACAAAATGATATCTGACGCTTTAGAAAAAAACGGCGCAACTAAAATTAACGGTAAATGGTTTTACGGGGAAGATCCAATAACTGTCACAATTTTCATTCGAAGTGATGATCCTGTGAGAAAATCCATAGGTGAAATCTTAGCTTCCAATCTTGAAAAGATTGGTTTTACAGTCACAAAAGATTTTGGTGATTTGAATAAAGCATTTGTTGTCGTTTATGGTTCTAATCCATCTGATCTAAAATGGAATTTGTATACTGAAGGGTGGGCTGGGCGCTCTGCCTTTGTCAGATATGACTCCCTTGGTTTGGCACAAATGTACTCCCCATGGTTCTCAAACATGCCTGGATTTAACGACCCATCATACTGGAACTACAAAAATGATTATCTTGATGGAATAACTCAAAGAATCTACACTGGAAATTTTTCTTCATCTGATGAACGAACTAGCTTAATTCAAGAGGCGACCACTGAAGCAATAAATGAATCGGTAAGAATTTTTCTAGCAAGTAAAATTGATCAATATGTTGTAAATGAAAATGTCTTGGGAGTTGTAAATGATTTTGGAGCAGGAGTGCCAAGTCGTTTTACTGCAATAAACTCAAGATCTTCATCTGATACTCTTAACATTGGTGTAAAGCAGATTTATCAAGGAGCATGGAACCCTGTGATGGGACTGGGTGATAGTTACAGTACTCAAATCTGGTACACTATTTTTGATCCTGCACTGTTTAAACATCCCTACACCGGAGAAACATTCCCCATTAGATCAAATTGGAATGTTGAAACTGCAGGACCAAACGGAAAACTAAGTGTTCCATCAGAGGCAATTATTTGGAATCCTAATACAAAATCTTGGGTTGAAGTCAAAGACGGCACAAAAGCCACAAGTAAAGTTAGATTCGATTTGACTCTTGGTAACTGGCATCATGGTAGGCCAATGGATATGAATGACATCTTACATTCAATTTATTTTACGTTGGAGTGGGGCTCACAAAAACAAGATGATGATAAAACTTTTGATACAGAATTTACCCCAAGAGCCGCACAGGTGGTGAATACTCTTGTGGGAATTGTACCTGTTGATGATGATACTATTGACGTGTATGTGGATTACTGGCACTTTGATGATGCCGAGATTGCTGACTGGGCCTCCATGTGGAGCAGTATGCCATGGGAAATTTTTGCTTCTATGGAACAGGCTGTAATGGATGGTAAAGTATCCTTTTCGCGCTCCGGGGCTGTCAGTAAAAATGTAAACTGGCTCTCTTTGATTATTCCAAAGGATTCCAATATCATTAAGGAATACTTGGAAAAATTCCGAGACTCTGACTTTATTCCAAAATCACTTGAATCTTTTGTATCTGATGGAAATTACTTTGAATCTAGATATGTGTCCTCGATAAACTGGATTGAAAAGTATGATCATGCTGTAATTAGCAATGGCCCATATTACCTAGAGGGCTATTCGCCTGAATCTAGAACAATTCAGGTTAATGCATTTGCTGATGAATCATATCCCTTTGGAGTCGGTTACTGGAAGGAATTTGAGAATGTTCAATTTCCAAAGATTATAGGCGTTGATGTGCCTGATTTTGTTATAAGGGGTGAAAAATCCACATTTTCAATTCAAACAGATTCTGCCTCTCAGATCCAATTCTTCATATCTAATCCTCAAGGCCTTGTAGTCTCTGCTGGTACACTTGAAATCCCTGATAATTTAGTAAATCTTGAGTTATCTCCAGAGGATACCTCTTTGCTTGGAGTTGGTGCTAATAATATCAAATTATTTGTTATATCTGATTCTGTACTGAGACCAGATATTTTAACAACCAGCTTTTTGGCTGTAGATGATCCTGAGCAAGTAATTCCTGAAACCATTGTCGATAATAGTTTGTCTGATTCTACAATAGGTGATTCATACATCTATGTCATTTTGATTATTCCAACTATTGTCATTATCTTAATTTTATTTTTCTTTAGAGAAAAAATTAAAACTTTAAAACATTAAATTTATTTTGTTCCCGTAATGAACAACGTTCCTAACTCTCTTTTCCATTTCCTATTTCCTTTTACATTTTTAACATGTTTTGTTTTTACTTTAAAACCTGCATCTGAAAATAATCTTTTCCATTCTGATTCTGAATAAAGATGCATAGTTACACCCATTTTTTTTGACCAATTTGTAGTTGCTTTATTTTCTTTGTAAAAATCCGTTCCACAAAAAAATTGTCCTCCGTCTTTAATTATCTTGTAAATTTTCTTTAAAGCATTTTCTACTGATTCTGAATAATATAGAGATTCCATCGAAAAAACGTAATCATATTTTTCTTTTGTATTCCATGACTCAATATCTGCTTGAATGAATTTTTCTTTATTCGATATTGATTTTAGTTTTGCATTCTCAATCATTTTTTTGCTCTTATCTATTCCAACTGCTTTTTGGCATAATTCATTACTTGATATCTTTCTAATTACCCAACCGTTTCCACATCCAACATCTACAAAACTAAACTTTTTTTTGAATTTTATTGTATTGATAAATTTTAGAACTGTTTTTGCATGTTCCTTTTCCATTAATTCAGAGCGACCATTTTTTGCCCAATCATCAAATGTTTTTTGAATTTTGTCCAATATGTAATTTTTAGATTCATGTAATTTCAATGTAGTCATTAGTAGCTTTGATATGAACGAGTTCTACGTTTATCTTATATTCAATTTTTCAAAATTCATTTTGAAAAGAAATTGCCAGATGAATCATGCAGATTGTGCGGGGGAGTACTCAATGATTGTACTCAGTGCGCTCAATGTAAGGAAGTCATTAGTATGATTTGTCGTAATTGTGGTACAAGAACACCTGAGCAATTTCATAATTCTTGTATGTACCATATTGAAAGCATCCAGACCGACCGCGTGCCAAATACCGGTGATGGCAACTACCTTGCTGTGGTTGCCATCACATAATTTACATGAAAATTGTCTGAAATGTAAAGCAATAAGCGAGGATTATCCACAATTAGTATAATTTTATAGTATGTTTTAAGTATGATTTGCTGTGTCTGAAATCGCAGTGTATCGGCACACTTCGGTCATAGTATTCTCTATTCTACTCTTAATGCCAGTCTATGCTAACGCGCAAACCTCAAAAATCAGCTTACTTGATAATTTCGGGGATTTCCAGAAAGGTGAGTCTCTCTTTATTTTTGGAAATATAGCATTAATTGATCCAGAATCTTTTCTAATTTTACAAATAATCAACCCAAACGGAGACATTTGCCAAATTCAACAAATATCTCCATTGCCTAGTGGTGCTTTTGTAACTGATAGTATTCCATTAAAGGGAAGCATATGTGGACTTTCTGGAGATTACACTGTCAAACTGTTTTATGGTGAAGAGATCTCCACTGCATCTTTTAGGGTTCTGACTACCGTATACAAAGAATCCTCCTCTCAAGAATATTTTGAAAACGCAAAAAATCTAATCTCTGAAAAAATTGTATCCCTAAACGAGAAAACTACTGTAAACACTTTGGTTTATAGCGAAAGGTTGAACGCAGTTTCCTTTGGTACATCCTCGCTGCAAGAATTAGAGGCACTGTATGCAGATTTATGGGTTGATTTTTTCATTGAAGATGAATTATTTGAAATTGATCCAAAGTTTAGGCCGGTAATTACTTCATCTCTTGATGCTACTTCTTCCTTGATTGAATCTAGTAAACTATCCTTTGATCTTGCAAAAAATATAGACAAGGATACTTTTTCTGCACTATTCTATTATGAAATCGGTGATGCAAAGACTGCAATTGAAAAAATTAAAGACGTATTTGTCTCAATACAAAACGTTGATCCCGTAAAGATAACTCCTACAAAAATTCGAACCTTTGAGGAGTTAGAAGAGACTCTTCTGAATCTCATGAAGAAGACTGGTTCTATTATGAATCGTAATGTCAAAGAAGAGATTGCATTCATCTTTGCAAGAGGTACTGCCCCTGTTTATGCTACTGAATTAAATGACTTGCTTGACTTGTTATCTGAATCAAGATATCTAGATGTTATCTCAAGAAAGGATAACTCTCTTTACAGATTAGTAAATTCAAACTGGGAAAATACTCGAGAATCCCTACTAGATAAAGAAACAATTGAGGAACTTCTAGAATCAAAAGAGCGGGTAGGAAAACTATATTCTGCATCCCTCCTTTTGCGAGACTTGGAAAATGTTGATCGATTTATCACATCTGACGTTGATAATAACTCAGAGCTGGCAAATTTGATTATGCCTTCTTGGGATGATCTCCAATCACGACTGGAGCTTGCATCTTCAGTTGATGATATTCTTGATTCAAGAACAGATATTGAGGATATGAAGAACGTAATTGACATCTCCTCCAGAATTTCCAAGGCCGTGGAAATCTCAAATGAGAGCCAAATTGACTCTGCAATGACAGCAGGTTGGAAATCTCTTCTAGAAGAGGTACAAAATGCAAGCTCTGTTGATGAGATTTTAGATATCGTATCTGAATTTGATTCCTCAATTAACGAGTTAAGAGAAAAAAGAAACCCACTAAACATTTTGAAATTTCAATATGAGACAATGAGAACTAAGGCAGAACTACAGGCCGATACAAAGAATCTCTATTTGATTGATAATGCATTAAAAATACTAGATACAGCTCAGAAGCTTGAAGATGGAAATCCAACAGTAAGCAAAATTGATAGAATTGAGGTGTTACTTGCTTGGGTAAGTGCAAAGGCACCAGAAATTAAAAATGAACTTGATTCATACTCTAAAGATGCATACAAAGTTAGGGCCTCTGACATTTTACAGAGAGCAAAATCAATTGAAAATCTTGTTGACCTAAGCTTGAGAAAAAACAGATTCCTTCCTGGTTACACTGATTTCACTGATTCAATGAATGAACGAATTGATGTGGCAAGAAATCTTGTAGTAAAAAATGATTTAGATGCAGCTGATAACATGGTTCGAGAATTGTTTGAAGAGTGGCGACAGGTATCTGAGGCATATGCTGATGATCCTTTTGGTTCTGATGTTGGATACAGCAAAGATGAATTACGGCGTATAGAGTTCAGGGAGAAGTTAGATTCCTATTCCCAAGTCGTTGCCAATTTTTACAATGCTGATTTTGATAAGCGTTCATCTGAGTACAATAGGATGACTGATGATGCATACGATCTATTAGAGCATGGAAACTTTGTTGATGCAGAGACCAAGATTAACGAGATAGGCAATTACCTGAGTGAGTACTTGGCACTAAACAATGACAAGATAATTTATGACATATCCTATGATCCTGAACAAGACATTTGGGTGATGTCTGGATTTGTAGACAAACCAATCTTTGATAGAAGGGAGAATCTATATCTCACAGTTTACGAGATGGATGGGACAACCCATAGCAATCTAAAGTTCACTGATACAAAGGAAGGCGTATTTTTCACACAATGGGAGGCTCCAGTAGAACCTGGATTATACGTTGTCATGCTTCAGTATCAAAATCAAAAGGCATCTCAAATTGTTAATGTAGAAGAGAAAGTTGACCGCAAGTATTCCTCTCAAGACCTTGATATGGTAGAATTAGCTAGAGAATTTGAAGAACTACAATCCTTTGTTGAAAGATTTGGTGGTGATAACTATGCTGCCAATAACCAAAGATTTGCATCTGTAATTAATGACATTGAGCTTGCCCTCAAGGAAAAGAATCCTGAAAAGACAAGTGATAAACTCTCAGAACTAAATCGATTAATTGAGAGATACTTACCATCACGATCCCGCTCAGCTGTAATTGAGGTACAGTATGAAGACAACAAACTATTGCTCTCTGGAGCTGTTCAAAAGACACTGTCTTTTAGTGAAGATCTCTTTGTTGATATCTTCAATCAGAAAGGAGAGCGTGTTTATGAAGTTGGATTGAAGGATACTTCCTCTGGTCACTTTAATGAAGTGTTATCAAAACCATTCTCCTCTGGAACATATGTTGCACAACTAGAATATCATGATCTGATTGTTAATGACTTTTTTGTCATACCATAATTGATTCATGGTCCACTTTTTGTTTCAATTTTTTCAACTAATGCTTCAATAGGAAATCCTTTTTGTACAATTTCAATTTTATCCTTGAAATTGTGAAACACAGACTTTAACTTCTCTGCTTCATATGCTGAAATAATTAGAATACTTTGATTCGGTTCTGTTGAAAGAATTTGTTTTACGACTTCGTCTCCATTTTTTTGCGGCATACTATAATCTAGAATCACTGCATCAAACTTTCTATTTTGAATCCAATTGGTCTTGAATTTTGTTATGCATTCATTACCGTCATTTGTTGTGGTAACCGTATGACCCCTTTTTGAAAAAGCATCTGCATAAATTTTTCTAGTAAACGAATTATCATCTGCTATTAAAATAAGCATAATACCAGTAACATAGTATTACAATATTATGCTTGGATGTTTATCTCAAACAAACGAATTGGTATATGTCATATTGTTTTAGCAATACTGGGCTTATCCGGTCCATGTTTTCATGAAATTCAAGGATAAATCCTTGAATTTTTCATCTTTTGACCACATCTTTTACCATGTTGAAAAGCTGTCTTACGGCAATCTTTGGATGGTGTGTGGCAAGCCTTACAACATTTGAGAGGCCAAAATCTGCTTTAATAAAGTCCAAAAATTCTTCGGCAGACAATTCCTTGATGATGTCTAATTCTTTATCCCACTCTTTATCTGATAATCCAATCCACCTTGCTTGGACCTTTCCAGCTGATGTAATCTTTGACTGGATGGCTTCTTTCCAAACCTCTTCATATTCTCGCAAATTTTTTTCCGATGTATCGTTTGATCCTATTGCTTTTGCTGCTACTTGTCCAGCTACTCGACCAAATCTAATCGCATATCTAATTCCTTCAAGTACCAGTGGATTTGCTTGACCTGCAGAATCTCCAACTAAAATCAAATTATCATAAACAGTCTTACGGGTTAATCCATCATTAGGAATTAAGCCGTAATGGAATTCTATCTTGTCTATCTTGCCTAGTTCTTTGATTGGACCTAATTTTTTTTCAATTATTTCATTCAATCTTTCTGTCGGGTCCACCGCAGATTCTGGTTTTCCAATGCCTACTCCTATCCTGACTTTTTTTCCACCAACAGGAAAAATCCATGCATAACCTGCAGGAGAATATTCCTGACCTACCATCAACCACCATGTGTCTTGGACTACCTTCTCTGCATTTACTTCGTATTCTGCCCCTACCCCAAATCGCTTCCATTTTGTTGTGTATCCTAGGGACTTCGCAACAACTGTTCCAAACCCGCTTGCATCAATGAACACCTTTCCATAAAACACAACATCTCCATCTGGAGACGATGCTCTCACCCCGATAATTCTTCCATCTGAATCCTTTATTGCATCAATCACATTTGTTTTTGTAAATAATTCAGTTCCTTCACTTTGGGCCTGTTCTACTAACCAGCGATATGTCTTTCTAACGTCTAAGACTGCAGCCCTTGGAGTATCATCTGAAATAGTAACAACATTGTTTGGAGAACAGAATGAAAAATTCTTTATTGGATTATAGCAATCTTCTGGAACTCCAAAAGAGTCCATATCTTTAATCCATGTGACTCCACTAGTTCTCACCGATTGGGAAACCACATCTTCTTTTTCTAATAGTGCAACTTTACATGAATTCTTTGAAGCCATGTATGCAGATGATGAACCCGCTGGACCTGCACCGACGACTACAACATCATAATGAAACTCTTTTGTCACTTTGAAGTTGATTTTAAACCAAAATAATAATTTTGAGGGTTTTTTAGGCATGAATTCCATCCTATTTCATGAGTACCTTTGAGAATTTTTCACAGGAAAACTATGATCGTCTGAAAATTTTCCTCATCTCGAATTTTAGCCTGATCTTTCAACCTGGTGATTCTCCAGGTGTGGATGAATCATTTGAAATAACTACAAACTCTGGTAAGGTTATTGGGAGTTATGGGAACAATGTCATTACTATGATGCATCAAAACTCTGAAACCGAACATCAAAAAATCATTAAACAAATTCAAGATGAATTTCCTCACTCCAAAAAAATTCAAGAAAAAAATTCTGATTCCCCTGTTGATGAAAAGGCTACTTTCGATTATGCATCTATCTCAAAAAAATTCTATGATCATATCATGTCGTGTGATGAATGTCGAAATAAATTTGAATATATATGGAAACATGCTAAGTTCTCATAGAACTATTTTTTTAAATTCATTTCTTGTTTTGATTTCTTGAAAATCAATATCTCTACTTGCTTTTACTTTGTATGAAAAATCTATCTTTATTGCTTTCTTTAAATGTTCTAATCCTTCATTAATTTTGTTTTGTTTTACGAGGCTTGATGCTAAATTGTATGATGCAATTGCACTATCTGGATTTTTGTCTAAAATTATTTTATAGCATTTTATTGCATCATCATATCTTTCTAGATAATGTAACGCAAGTCCTTTATTGATTAGAGCAAGTGCATCATAACCGTTTATTTCTAATACCTTATCGTAATGTTCAATTGCTTCAGTATATTTTCCATGCTTGCCTAATATGTTACCAATTTTTAATTGGGCCTTGACATCATTTGGGTCGATATCTAAAATTCTATTATAATGTACAAGTGCTTCTTTTGTATTTCCTAAATTGAAGCTTCTCTGTCCTAAATTATGTAATTCTTCTATTTGGTTCATTAACGAAAATAATTTCGAATGAAAGTTATTTTAAAATTGGTTTACCTTTTGCATCATTGGTTCTTTCTGGGTCAAAGGTATCCATGTGTTGATAATCCCTATGCATGTAGCTTTGAGTCTCTCCCTCTTTTTTCCTACAGAATTTCTTATGGATTGCTTCTTCTATCTTTAAAGTGGTCTCATTTTCATGAAATAGGCGTTTTCCACAGTCTTTACAGATTATCTCAGGCATGTTTTTTGTAGATTTTCAAATGTATTTAGATGTTTAATTTCTTGGATATTATTAGGATGAACGAGTCTGATCTTATCCCTTTTGCCACTTGGGCTGCTATTGCTGGACTAATAATATCGATTTCAGCATTAAGCTATAGATCATTTTTGAGGAAGAAAAAAAATGAGACATCTGCATCTTGAGAAAAAAGGTATACGCGGACTAGCCATTGCAGAAAGTTTTACTCAACATTCAAAAAAATCCATTCTGGCTGGCGTCGTGATGAGACGTGATCTCATCATTGACGGATTTGTTATTGGAAAAACAACCCTTTCTGGGGATGATGCAACAGATGAAATTTTACGCATGTATGAAAAACTAAACAGACCTGATGTCAGTTATGTTTTGATTTCTGGAGTTATAATCTCTCTATACAATATAATTGACATACAAAAATTATACAAAAAATTACAAATTCCTATCATTGCAATAACCTATAATGATTCTTCTGGGATTGAAGATGCGTTAAAGTATCATTTCAATGATGCACAATCAAAGATTGATGAATACAAAAAACTTGAAGAAAGAACCAGAATTAAATTAGATACAAATTTTGATGTATACATTAGAAATGAGGGTTGCACTCTTTCTGATGTACAAAAATTATTAAATGAATTGACTCCTCAAGGTTCAATACCTGAACCAATAAGAGTGGCTCAACTTCTTGCAAGAACTATTTTGCTTGATTAACCTTCTGATGCTGACTTTCCACCGTCTACATCAATTATTGAACCTGTAATCCAATTTGCTTCATCAGATGCCAAGAATAACGCTGTGTTAGCAACATCAATTGGTTCACCAATTCTGTTTAACGGTAATCTTTCTTCTAAGACTTTTCTTGCCCCTGGATCATCAAGGTATGGCTTTATCATTCCAGAGTTAATGATTCCAGGATTGATACAGTTACAACGAATGTTTCTTCTAGCATATTCTATGGCAATTGATTTTGTGAACATGTTGATTGCTGCCTTTGTAGATGAATATGCTGCAAGGTGCACTCTTGGGACTGCCCTTTCTGCAGAGACTGAACCTATGTTGATTATTGCCCCTTTCTTTACTTCGTACATTTTACCCAAAACAGCTTTGGATGGAAAGAATACTCCAAGCATATTAACATGAATGAGGTTCCTAATGTCTCCTGATTGCATGTCATGAAAATGAACAGGATCGTTGATTGCCCCGGCACCATTAACTAAAATGTCGATTTTTCCATATTTGTCCATAACCTGATTTACTGTTTGGTTTACTTGAGCCTCATCAGTAATATCACAAGTCATTGGCACTGCTGAATCTGGTTTCCCAGTTGACTGTCTAACTTTTTCCAAGGAATCCAGGTTTCTTCCTAAAAGAACAACTTGAGCTCCTTCATCAACAAATCTTTTGGCAATACTAGCACCAATATCACTTGAGGCACCGGTGATAATTGCAATTTTATCTTGTAATCTCATGATATTGGTAATGTGTCTTGTCTTAAATTAATTTTGTATATTCTCGGAATTCGTACTGGATTTTAGGTATGCAAGAATTCCGGTATAATCCAGATCTCCAAATCCCTTGTTAAGCGCTTGCTGATACACCTGTTCGGCACTGGTTGTCATCGGCAGGGAAATTCCATAAGATCTTGCAGTCTCATTTATCGTCTTGAGGTCTTTCTTTAGATTTTCAAGTGTGAATGTAGGGGTAAACTCATCTTGGATCATTTTGTAACCTTTGTTTTCACTCATTCCGGTTTTAAAGTAGGTCTCATTGAGTATGTCCAAAAAAATTTTTGGATCTATGGATGCTCCCCTTGCTAAAGTTATGCCTTCAGAGATTGATAATGCAAGCATGGCAATTTGTAAATTCATTGTCAGCTTTACTGTATGGGCAGTACCATTTTCTCCAAGATAGAAAACTTTGTGTGCAATAGTTTCTAAAATCTTCTTATGTTTTTCAAATGTTTTTGAATCTCCGGATGCCATTAAAACCAACTTTCCATTAATTGCCACATTTGGTCCTCCCATTACTGGAATGTCTAGCATCTCGATTCCATTTTTTTTATACTCTGAGGATATCTCTCTTGAGGATATGGGGTTGATTGTACTCATATCTGCAATAGTCAGGTTTGAATGTATTCCATGAATGATTCCATTCTCCCCAAATGATACTTCTTTTACTGCATCTGCATCTTTGACACAGGTGATAACAAAATCTGATTTTTCTGCAACCTCCTTTGGTGAGTCAACTACTTCTGCCCCATGACTAGCTAATTCATCTGTTCTATTTTTCGTTCTATTGTATGCGACTAGTTTGAAATCTGAATCTAAGAGGTGCAGTCCTACAGCATTTCCTAGCATACCAGTTCCTATGAGGCCTATTTTCATTAATGAGTTTCAGCTGCATAAAACGTATTTTAGTTATTTGATTGGAAATTATCTTCTCTCTTCTGCTTTAATCTTCCAATTATCTTTTCCAAATCTAGAAGACTCAAATTCAATATGTCCTATCACTTTGTCTCCCCTTCTTACCATTCCGTAATCTGATTTTTTCATATGAAAGATTTTTTCCTTTGTCTTGTATCCCCCCTCGATAACTTTAACTTTGAATCTTTTACTAGCTTTGATAATCAATTTTCTTGCCGATTGAACATTTCCAATCCATGAAAACATTTCAAAAGAACCAAAATTGTCAGTATCTAAATCATATCCATATAATCTTGCTTCAAATTTAAGATCATTTTCTTGTGATTGCTCATTTAACCAGTCGACTACTTTCTGACCAAATCCTTTCTCTACGCCAAATGTCTCTGAATCTCTCATAATTCATGGTTGATTTTACACTAGATGAATAATCATGTCATAATCCGTTTTGCCTTTTGTTAAACTAAATGCCCTTGTAATATAGCAAAAATTTGAAACTATGTTGTATTTTTGATACATACATGATTCTTTATCTCTGATCTGGACTATCTTGTTATGGCAATCACTTATTGTCATTCTTGCCGAGAGGCAGTCAAGAAATGTGTTGATGTCAAAGAAGAACATGACTATGCAATGAAGACATTACATTTGAAGTGTCCAAGTTGCGGTAGAGATGTTGTTTGACTCACATTCTAATTTTTTGACTAGACTAAAATAACGATATTTTCTCATCTCTTCATGCTTACAATAGACTGCAAAGATATTGAATCAATAAAGCATGAACTTTTAGTATATGTCTCAGATCAAGTTGCCGCTATACCTGCATTAAAAATACATGAATTTGTGTTATCTCCAATTGATGATGAGATAATTGATAAAAATCTGGTAATCTCATCAATTAAAGAATTCTTAGACTCTATTGGGGAAGGAAGAAATTTTGCTGTAATTTCAACTGGTGACATTATCTCAGTCAAGTCTGTCTCGGGTAAAATCATAGAAAGAAATCCTCCTCCTCCTGCCCAAATGTTTTCTTGCCCTCATTGCGGATTCCTATCACAGTATGAAGTAGAGTATAACAATCACAAAAAAATCCATTATCTATAATTTTTTTAAAATTTGTATCATTGCTTTACTCTTCATTTTTGGCATGAAATATTCTATGGCAAAGTTGTAATTTGGAAATGATTTCTCATACTCTCTTAGAAAACTATATGCAACCTCTTGAGTTTGAAAGCTACTTCTAATCTCTTTTAGATTTATTTGGTTGCCTCTCTTGTCTTTAACTATAATTGAGTACTGCTTTGGTCGTTGATAATATTTTGCAGTAAAAAACCACACGGCAGTAAACATGCAAACAAAAATCCCGGTGATGATTTTATCTAAAAAACGATATTGCATATCGTAATATTCAACAGGATCTTTATAAGGACAAACGTGAAATCCCTATCATGACTGATTTCAAAAAAAGAACAAACGTAAACAAAGTTTATTGTTCTAAATGTGATCTTGTCTTTGATTCAAGAAGTGAATTTGAGAAACATTTGCAAAGACATTCAGGTTCCACTACGTGTGATGCCTGTCCTATTGACACAGTCATAAACAAACTACTTGGGTTTTTCAAGAAAAATAACTAAGTTTTGAGAATAATTTGGAAGAAGTTTTTTAAGTCGTATCTAAATCCCAATCAATGTTGAAAAAGAAAGCTCCCATTTTGGGTGGTATTGCAGCAGCAGTAATTATCGTTATAATTGCAGCTTCTGCATCACTTGGCTCTGCGCCTGAAACCGTAAATCTTGACATGTCACGATCATATGGTACGGTTTTAACATCTATGGGATCTCCTATTGCAGGAAACCTTGATGCTCCAATTACAATAATCGAATTTGGTGATTATCAGTGCCATCAATGCAAGAATTGGTTTCACAATACCAAACCTGCAATATTTGAAAACTATATCGACACTGGAAAAGCTAAACTAATCTTTGTCGATTTGGCATTTTTGGGTAGAGACTCCCCTGTAGCAGCACAGGCTAGTTATTGTGCAGATGATCAAGGGGCATATTGGGAGTATCATGATTTACTCTATACGTCACAGCAAGAAATTGATGATGGTTGGGCTAATAAAGAAAGATTGAGAGCATTTGCGTTTAGCTTGGGATTAGACATGGAACTGTTTAACAGCTGCCTTGATTCAGGGAAATACCAAAAAAGAGTTCAAACAAACATTGCAGAATCTCAAAAACAGGGTGCAACTGGAACTCCCACTTTTGTTATTGTAGCACCTAACGGTCAACAACAAAAAATTGTTGGCGCACAGCCATACTCTGTGTTCCAAAATGTATTTGATTCCATGATCTAAGTTGAATACATTTTCTCTTGTGTTTTCGAATCCAAAATACATTCTTCTTGGAGGAATAATTTTTGTAGGTCTCTTAATTCCGTTGTTGATCCTCTCAGAGTATTTATTTTTAGAGCCATATGTCGTCGGACATGTCCCAAAGGATACTGAATTGGGATTTTCCTTAATTGTAATACTGTCTGGACTTGCTGCATTAGTGTTACCAATGAATGTCTATAGAATTAATTTTCTAAGACATTCTAAGAAAAAACTTGGTGGTGGAGTATTTGGATTGATAGTGGGAGCTGCTGCTGGTGCATGTGGGTGTGGACCCGTAGGTTTTGCAATAGTCTCTACATTTGGTAGCATTGGAAGCGTGGCCTCTTCATTTTTAATTACTTATGAAATTCCAATCCGAATGGCAGCCATTGGCATATTGGTTCTGAGCTACTTTACTACTATACGATCATTAAAAGTTGAATGCAAAATAAATTCAGATAATTAGGATTTGTCTCGTCCTTACAAACACCGAGATAGGACGAAAGCTTTGACGAGACAATCCCGTTGAATAAATATACAAATCATAATGAGCATATCAGAACATGCATGTAGCATTCACACAAGCTACGAATACAATTGATCAAATCTATTAGAAATTACCAAAAAGGCAAACTTTTGTAACCTAATTACGTATCACTCACGGAAAAAACCTCTTCATGTTGACTGTGATTTACGTGCCTACAAGACCTACCAAAAAAACATCAGAGGCCGATGAATTAGATGACTCTCAGGATCGATAATATTTCTAGAATTCTTTGATATTTGCGTGAGAGTTTTCAGGTAGTACTATGCCTGCAAATTTCTCTGGATGTATGATCTTTGCTAGAATTTCTACCCCTGTTATCGTTCTTATGCTTGGTTTACTAAAACATGAATTTGCATCCACTGCAAAGACTTTTTGATCCTTTACTGCTCGAAGATTATTCCATCTTTGGTTTTTACTCAAAAATTTATTGTATTCTTCAATAGTTCTTTTTGTATCAAAACCACATGGCATTAGAATAATCATATCAGGATCTGCATTTATGATCTCATCAAGATCCATTCGTCTTGAATGCTCTCCGATTTTACTTATCATGTTTATCCCTCCTGCATATTCTATCATTTGTGGTACCCAATGCCCAGCTGTAAAAAATGGTTCAATCCATTCAATCGCTAAAACTTTGTGCCTTTTTTCATGGTGTGTATTTTGAATTTTTTCTAGTCTTTGTTCTAAAGATTTACAAATTTCTTGTCCCTTATTCTGCACACCAATAATTTCCGCAAGATCTTTAACACTTTGTAAAATCTCTGATAAATTATGTGGGTCCATCGAATGTATCTGTGGCTTTTTTTCTAAACTTTCAACTGCTTGTTGCACAAGATTTGTGTGAGCAGCACAAACCTCGCATGTAGTTTGTGTGACTATCAGATTTGGATCTGCATTTTTTAAATTCTCTTTGTTTAGTTTGAAAATATCTTTTCCTTCCTTGAGTAACTTTGATGTCATGACGTCAATTTCCTTACTATCTAATTTTTCTGGGTCTATCACAGAAGTAATGATTCGAGGCTTTTTCTTTGCATCTTCTGGATATAGGCATTCATGCGTTACACCATAAAGCATATCTTGTGCTCCTAATTCAAATAATAATTCGGTTGCACTAGGAAGAAATGAAATAATTCTTTGTGTCAATACTTTCTTGATAAAATCACAACTTTAAACATCTTTGTTGATTATCGGTCAACTGTTTTTTCAAGACAACTTAATACTCTAATAGGATGATTCACACATATTGCAAAATTCTCAAGATATTAGAAAGGCAATTGAGGCTAAATGGAGAGAACATCTATCAAAATATGGAAATTTGTTTTCATCTGATTCAGTTAGTGGGTCTAGTCCACCATCTGTATTTGTTGGCTCATATAACTATCCCAAAGTTCACGTAGGTCCAATGGTTCCTCCAACACACGGGGATACGTCACTCTTAGATTCTCCAGAAAAATGGCTTGGAAAAAGCCTCGAAGAGATAGTAAATTTTAGACTAAATTTGGTACGTGGGATTCAAAAAGTTGCAGTTTCAGAACCCTCTGGGAGATATATAGAAAACCTGCAAGAGGTGGCAATGGCATCAAGACCCATTGATTCAGATATTGATTTTTTCAAGTCAACTACTCCTATTACTTCCATTGATGGTGAGAGTGCCCCGTTTGGTCCAATCGGTGAGATAAAATCTGCTAAATTTTCTTCATCATCCTCTGAAAAAAATATTGAGAGGGTATACTATGATAAGGATCTCAAAGCTCAAGATGCTGTTCTAAAACTATACAACAGTGGCATAGAGATTTCCAAAATTCAAAAGTGCTTTAGCATTGGAATGATGGGGCAAAAGCGAAAACTCGTTCCAACAAGATGGAGTATAACTGCTACTGATGATATTATTTCAAAGTCATTGATGGAAGAAGTTTTAGACTGTCCAGTAATTGATTCACACAAAGTATTTTCTTTTGAGCATCTTGGAAACCTGTTCTCTGTTATTCTTTTCCCACATCGGTGGATGTTTGAAATGATTGAGGCTTGGTACTCAAATGGTTTGTTAGGTTTTGGTTCTGATTACGAGGATGCCAGAGGAATTGACCATCCGCCAGCTATCGCAGGTGCTTACTTTGCAGCCAAACTAGCAGTTACTGAATATCTCTCAAAAAATAAAATTCAGAGCGGAGTGCTTGTATTACGTGAAATTAGACCCGAGTATGCAATCCCTGTAGGAGTTTGGCAAGTTCGCGAAGGCATACGTGCTGCTATGAAACAGACTCCTACTGTATCTGATACTTTTGATAGTAGTGTTTCTATGGCTTGTACAAAAATGAGTATTAGTAAAAATGAATGGTTGCTTAGGGGTCATATTACTAAACTGCTTAAACAAAAAACTCTTTCTGATTTTTTCTAGAGACATCGAAAAGTTATTTACTTGTAATTGATGTCCATATTTATTGAAATATTATCTTCTCGCAATTGTAACTTTACTTTTTGTCACTCCGGTAGCTGTCTTTGCTCAGACTACTTATGATATTAACATCCCAACTGGAGCTGCTAGTCCATCAGCGCCTTTCTTTTGGCAAACTGAAAAGGATGGAAGTACTAATGGTGAAATTACCATTGTTGTAGGTGATTCTGTCAAGTGGAAGAATGGTGATTCTGCTGCACACACTGTAACCTCTGGCTCTGATTCCATCCCTGATGATATTTTTGACAGTGGCTTGTTTCCTCCTTCAAAAGCATTCACTCATAGATTTACCGAAATCGGCGATTATCCATACTTCTGCATTGTGCATCCTTGGATGACTGGTATAGTACATGTCGAGCTAGGATTCCAGACATTACCAAACGTTGGTGCAAGTGTTGGTGATGGCATGACAAAGGCTGATGTCAAATACCAGTTCAATAGACTAGTGGATAAGGCAATCATTGATGAAAACACTAAATCAATAACTTTTGAATTGCGAGGTCAAACTCAAAGTGATGATCATACATTGACCTTGATCTTACCCCACAAACTGATCAGTGGTACTTATTCTGTATCTGTTGATGGGCAAATAACATCTGATTTTGTTCAGGTGACTGAGAATGATGTTTCTACTTTAACAATCAATTCCCTAAAAGCATCTTCACAAACAGTAACTGTTACTGGAACTTCTGTAGTTCCTGAATTTGGAGCATTTGCTTCGATGATAATGGTGTTTTCATTGATAACTGTAATTATTCTTGTTGCAAAAAGACACAGTGTTCTTAAATTCTAACTAAAATTCCAAAATTTTACCAGTTATTATTTATGTACCATTTCAAGTGCATAATTGATGCAAAGGAATCTAATTATTGGAATTGGAATTATTTCCAGCCCGATATTATTTGCCTTAGCATTTTATCCTGACTCTTTTAGTCTAAGCTGGAATCAAGGACGAGGAGGATTTCTTTTTGCACTAGCGTTTGTTGTTGCTGAATTATTCGGACTCAAAGTGGGAATTTCCAAGAATCGACTCATCGCAACTATTCCACTTGCAATTCTTGTAATTGCATATCTGATATTGCTTGAAAATGGCTTTAGGACAACAATTGAAGATGCTGCTGAAACCTACTCTGTTCAATTAATCTATTCATGGACATGGATGTGGGATTTCATAATAATGACTGCCTTTGTCATTGCCTCACTTTCAATTTATTTTGGAACTAGATGGATTCGATTAAGTCCTGCAGGCCCAATCTTTCTTGGTGGGAGTGCTATAATTTTATCATTAGATGCATTCTTCCCATATGATACACTTGGACCACTGCAATATTTCGTACCTCATCTAGTCAATCTTAACGTCTGGCTTATCAGCTTGTTTGATCTCGGTGTGGCAACCGCTAGAGACAATCTGATGTTTCTAAGGGGTGATCATGGACCATTTGCACTTCAAGTCTTTTGGCCATCTGCTGGTGTTCATAGCATCATCATTTACTCACTTGTAATGATGGCATTCCTACTAAAGATGAACATTCCTAGAAATCGTAAAGCTATATACTTTGGAGTGGGAATCCTTGGCACAATTACTGTTAATGTAATCAGAATCTTTGCATTATCTTATTATGCATTGAAAGTTACTGCTGATCCTGAACGATGGGAAGAGTTTCATTCTGTTGCAGGAGAAATAATGTTCCTTCCTTGGCTGTTTATCTTTTTAATGATTGTAATGACAATAGAAACAAGAAGAATAAAAAAGCTAGAAGCTAATTCAAATCAAAAATAATTATCTATGCTTCTTTGTCCTTTTAATTCTGAAAGCTCTGACACTTTAACTCCTAATCGACGTATTGTTTTTACTTGATCATCTAGTGCTTCTTTTAGTAATTGTTCAGCAGTTTTCTCTAATTCATCTAGACTAGTTGTGGGATTTCTTAACATGCGTGATTTAGTTTTATTTGATAAATCTGAATTTACAAATTGAATTCCAACTGATTTGAACATTCTATTTTTCTTTAAAACGACTTGATGCAATTCAGAACAAATTTGCTTTAAATTCTCACTCAAAAATTTCAAATCCTTGGAATCCTCCTTGAGAGTAGAAATCTTACTGTATTGAATACTAGGTTCTCTCTCTGAAACTGGCTCCGAATCTATTCCTCTAACTGCGTTATAGATGTAAGTTCCTGTCTTTCTTCCAAATTCTTTGTTTAGAGTAAATACATCTAATCTTCTTAAATCTCCAATTGTTTTGAAATTCATCTGAGTAAATCGCTCTTCTGTTTTTTTGCCAATCCCTGGAATGTCCCTAATTTTTAAAGGCTCTAAAAAACTGTCTACTTTTTCAGGAGTAACAATCGTTAGTCCGTCTGGTTTTTTGTAATCGGATGCAATTTTTGAAACAAGCTTGTTTGGAGATATCCCAACCGAGCATGTGAGTTTTACATTGTCTCTGATAGAATTTTTTAATTGTTGGGCCAGATGTCCTGCACGATTGTAATCTCCTTCTGTTTTTTTTGTTACATCCAAGTATGCTTCATCTCTGCCGACATACTCAAAAATATCTGCAAATTCTTCCATGATGTTCATAGCTTTTTGTGATATGTCTGAATAGAAATCAAAATCTGTTGGAAGAAACACCGCATCTTTTCTTTCTTCCAATTTTCTTTTAGCAAATTTAATTGGTAATCCTGATTTTACGCCGTACTTTCTTGCAGTATAATTAGCAGTAGCTATTGCACCACTATCTTCCCCTCTATCAGAAAATACACAGACACAAACTGGTTTTGTTTTTAATTCAGGTGATCTTACTTCTTCACACTGAGCATAAAAATAATCAAAATCAATGTGAAAAATCACTCTGTAATCCATCACCTAACATAGTTACAAAATACATATTATGATATCGGGAAGATTCATCTAAATAGCAAGAAATATGATTCAAAGTATGGATTCCCCCTTGTCTGTTGGTCCTGATGGTATTAAGATAAAACCTGAATTAATGGAGCGTGAGAAATTATATCATTGCTTATTTGATGAAAAAATCTTACTTGTCTACAAAGACAGTCAAGATGTTTTGAATTGTTATGAAGTTGAAGAAAAGGAATTAGTAGAAAATGTAAAAACAATATCAAATAGTGATGAAATTGAGAAAATATTTCAAGACTACATAGAAAAACAAAACCTCAAAAATTAAATAAAAGCGAATCAGTCTTTGATTAGGCAACATAATGAGCGAACAAAAAAAACCTAATGATGCAGAAGAAATTTTATCCGAGTTTCAAAAATCGCAAAACCCTAAAACTGAATCTGAAGAAATTCCAAAAGAATCTATTTCTGAATCAATCGAAACCCCGGAATCTGCACCTGAGCCTGAATTAATTTCACAAAGTGAACCTGAGCCCACAAAAGAACCCGAAACTCAACCTCGAGAAGTTAAAGCAGAAGAAGATGACGGGGAAAATCCTGGCGGTGGTTCTAATCTTGAAAGAAATGTAATCTTTGTTGGAGTAAAACCAATCATGACTTATGTTACCGCAACACTCACACAATTAGCTGCACAACCAACAGTCACGATTAAGGCAAGAGGGAAACGAATTACTCAGGCAGTAGATGTATCCCAAATGATTGTCAAGCGAATGGATACTGTAGGATATGTTGTTAGTGATGTTAGGATTGCATCTGATTCTCTTACATCACAAGATGGCAAGCAGCGTAATGTGTCTACTATCGAAATTGATATCACAATCAAAAAGTAAGAAGAAATTCTATTTGTTATTTGGATTGCTCCCTATAATGGGAATTTTACTGGCATTTTACATTTCAGACTCGTGTGTATACCAACATGCATCCATACTCGGTAATCTGTCTGACCTTGAAAAAAACTTTGATCCCGTAACTTGTGAAATCATTCTGGATAGGGTCATAAACTTTAATGAAAAATGTGAGCCTGAGATTGAAATTATGGATTGCGGTTAATACAAAACATCTTGCAAAAATGTAATTCCAAAATAAATCAGCAGACCACTAATTCCTATCATGAAAATTTTATAATTTCTATTTGATAATAACCCAGAACCTTTTTTTGATACTAGCGCTACTGACATCAACCATACATAATCCATCCAAATGTGTAGACCAAACATTATTGCTAATCCTGCAAAAGACCAAATCTCAATGGAATCTGTGATTAGTTTTAGGCCAATGGTGAACCACCAAATAATAAAAAATGGATTTAATCCGGTAAACAACATGCCTGCAAGAAAAGGACCGTGTCTTGATTCTGATTTTAATTGAAATTTTTCTTTGAAAATTGATTTAATTTGTAATGCTGCAAATACAAATAATGCTAGTGCTCCAACTACTGATATAATTATCCTAAATTCTGGAAACTTATCTAACGAAATTACTCCAAATCCCAATAACAAAATCAGTGGAAATTCTATTATTGTATGGCCATATGCCACCTTTAATCCTGCTTTTGCGCCCTGTCTTATGCCATAGGTAACATTAGCAGCAAACAATGGACCTGGTGACATAACTCCAGATGATGAAATGATTATAACGGTAACAGCAAATGCAATTATCTCATTCAATTTTTATTCAAACTACTGTTAGGGGAGAACAATAAAAACGAGAATTATTGATAAATTCCTTCTTTAAGATTTTTAGCCTCAGTGTCTGTTTCTTTAATTATTTTCTCTGCTCTTTCTGCCTCTTTGTTCAGAGTTGAAATATCGCATGATGCTCCAGGGACTAGTTTTGAAATTGCCATACACAACTGCGCACTAGACTTGAAATCTGGTCCTTGTTCCATTGAATTGAAGAGCACTGCAATGACATTTTGTCCATTTATCATTCCTTGATTAAGCAAAGATCCTGGAATACCTGGTATTGTTCCATGCTGTAAAACATGAATTCCTACTTCCTGAATCTTTTTTCTTGCCTCCTTAGTACTGCCTGCAGCAATAATTTGTTCTGATTGATTTGGTGCACGTACTCCAATGCTAGTTATGATGTACTTTATTCCATGCTTCTTTGCCCACGAAAGCATGAATCTGGCCATCTGCTTGTGGAGTGATTCATGTAATGTTAGATATGATGAAAAAACTGCTACATTTAGCTCGTTTTGTACAAAAATACGTGTTGGGTAATTAGGCTCTCCATCTTTGATCAAACTCACTGGAGGAAAAGTATCTGAATCTATTATAGCTGCAACTTCAAAACCTGTAGTATTGATTAATGATTCAGAAGCTATAGCACTAGCAAATCCTGCCGAGGGGAACCCATCTACTAAAAAACCATCCTTTACACTAATGGGTCTTAACTCCTTAATCTTAAACCTAGGCTGATTCATAGTTGGTTTAACTTAACATAGAATAATAGGTTTATTCCTTATTGTGTGCATTAGCATTATAATTTTAGAAAAAAGAAAAATAAAATTAAATTCTATTAATTATTTGGTGGTGGATTTGATTGTGATTTTCTTTGTTTTTTTGACATTTTGACACCTCTGATGATAAGATGAGATGCAAATTATTATGATTACACATCATACTGTGGTATGCCTTTTTCTTATTTAGCATGACAAATTACTCTAGTATATTTTCTCTCAAGATTCAATAGTGGTTTATTTTTTTAAAAAATATGGCTACAGAGATTGCATTGACATATGGAATCATTTCAATTATTATCGCTGCCGCTGTGTTTATACTTGTAAAACAAATTATCAAGATTAAATTTAAAAAACTAAAAGGCTCTGGTAAGCTTTTGGGTCTTGCTGGTTTGGGAATTGGTTTATCTGAATTAGTATTTCTTGGAATTAACTATGGCATATTTGGATTCGCACTTGAAATTATTACTTCTATTGGTGTAGGAATGGTTGTCTTTGGTATTGCCTTACAACATCAGCTAAAAAACATCGCAGCCGGTCTTAGCTTATTTTTTAATAAAGAAATTGACGTGGGTGATGTTTTACGAATTAAGGACGATAAGGGTGTGATAATAGAAATTCATCTGACACATACTGTTGCACTCACAGATAAAGGAGAGAGAATTTTAGTCCCAAATCAAAAATTTGCTGAAGATGTAGTGATAATAAATCATAGGCCAAAAAAGAACTATGAAGAATTTTGATTGCACTAAATATGATTATAAGACCCCTGACCACATTAATGGTGAATAATTTTGTTGACAGAAAAACAAGTAAAAGAACTCGAAAAAGCTTGTACTGAACTTTTAAAATTAGATAAAGTTCGTCATGTCGGTGTCATAAACAAACTAGGTCAACGTGTGGCTGGTGGCTTTAAGAAAGGTGTAAAACCTCTTGTCAATGAAAAACAACTTCGAATGGTATACATGCAAATGCGTTTGGATTTTGAGATGAGAAAAGAATTAGACAAAATTCTAGGCCCTATTGATTACATTGCTTCTCGTCGCACAAATCAACTCATAATTAGCGTGCCAGATCGTGATGATATCGTTTTGATATCTGCTGAGCCTGATGCTGACGATAAGGTCATCATAAAGAAGGCCGAGGAGTTATTTGACGATATTCACATTAAAACCGTAAAATGATTCGAATAGAATAAATCTATGTTATTTACTATATTTGCAATAACTGTTAATGACCGATTCTCATTCACGTGCCCAAGTAATTGTTCGAACTGTCACTCACGATGACATTCCAAAAATTGTAGAACTTCAAAAGGCTTCTTTCCCTACAATGGCAGCTGAAGGTGTTTATTGGAAACCTGATCAGCTAGCTGCTCATCTCAAAGTTTTTCCAGAAGGACAGTTCTGTGCAGAGTATAAAGGAAATATTGTGGGCTCTTGCAGTAGTTTGATTATCACACTAGAGCCAGAATACAAAGAACATACTTGGAAAGAAGCTTGCGGGACAAGCATATTTGAAAATCACGATCCCAAAGGAGATTCATTATATGGTGCAGATGTATCAACACATCCTGATTACCGACGACTGGGTATTGCTACAAAGATTTACAATGCAAGAAAAGATCTTGCAATAAAACTAAATCTACGAAGAATAATTGCTGGTGGAAGACTCTTCAATTACTGTGACTATGCAAAACAATTCTCTCCTGAAGAATATGTAAAGAAGGTCAAAAAACACGAAATCAAAGAACCTGTCTTGTGTTTTCAATTGCGAAACGGTTTTAAATTTATCAAAATTCTCCCAAATTACATGAAAGATCCCAGATCATTAAACTATGCAACTTTTATTGAATGGAAAAACCCACACTTTAAGGAAAAATCATGATTATAGACTGCCACGTTCACGTAAATCAGTATGAACTTCTACAAAATGTTCCTTCATTAGAAGAACGACTAAACATGTTGCAAATTGAGATGGCAAGTAACAATGTAGATTATGCACTCATTCTATCATCTTACAAGGTTAATTCTGAACGACCTTCAACTAAACAAATTATTGATGCAATAAAAAAATATGATAATCTAGGAGTGGTAGCTGGAGTTACGGTTGATAATCACACTGATGAAGAATTCCAACTATACAAACAATGGATTAAGGATGGCTTGATAAAAGGACTAAAGATTTACGCAGGATATGAACACTATTATCCTTACGATGAACGATATAACCGAGTCTATGACGCATGTCAAGAATTCGACATTCCAGTAATGATTCATACTGGTGATACTTACTCTCCAACAGGTAAACTTCGATATTCCAGACCTCTCAACTTAGATGATGTTGCAGTAGAACATCCTGACGTTAAGATTGTGTTATGCCATCTTGGAAATCCTTGGATTCAAGATGCACAAGAAGTCATTTACAAAAACAAGAATGTGTATGCAGACATATCTGGACTTGTAGTGGGCGATTTTGATCACTATTTTGAAAAGATGATGAAAGAAAAGGTGGCAGAGCTAATCAACTATGCTGGCGAACCAAAATATTTGATGTATGGAACTGACTGGCCAATTAGCACAATGGATTCATATCTTAATTTTGTCGCAAAATTAAAGATCAAAAGAGAGTATAGAGATCTTTTGATGTATCAAAATGCAAAGGATCTATTTAGAATATCTTAGAAATTTATTTTAATTTCGCAAGCAATGCCGCATATAAGAACGGAAGAATGGTTGTTACTTCTGCATGTAATGTAGATTGCATAGCTTTTTGCGTAACCTTTCCCCATGAAATCGCTTCTCTGACTAGCGCTCCACTTAAACTACCATCAAATTCTTGTGCCGTTGTAATGTATAGTGCATAGTCTAATCCTTCTCTATACTGATTCCACCACAATGTATGGTGTTTAGAAATCCCCCCTCCTAGCATGAGTGAGCCAGATTTTTCTGCCTTGAAGATTAATCCTGATAGTAAATCTGCATCTGCAACAAGATTTAATTTAAAATCTGAATGTTTTTGAGAAAATAACCAAATTTGACTGCCGACTGCTCCATCCATAATTCCGGGAACAACAACTGGGATGTTATTCTTGTATGCCCAATGCAAAAATGAATCCTCACCCAAATGTTTACCAATCATTCTTGTAATGTCTGCAGTGGACATTTCCTTTACTCCTGACTTGTATTCTTCTTCCAGAAATTTTTGCATTTTTTCTTCTATAAGTGGACCATAACTCTCCATTGGAACCAACACATTTCCTAATCTGTGAATATTCTGATTTGCTAATTCATTATCGTCCATAGTAAATGATCCTTCTTTGTAGTTAGAATAATGCCTGGCAATATCATGATCAAGTGCCCCACACGTTGTAATTGCAACATCAAACCATTTGTTTTTGAGCATATCTTTGATTATGCCTCGTAATCCTGTAGATACAATAGCCCCTACAAATGAAACAAACTTTAGGCATTTTTTATCTGAAATCATTGAAGTTAAAATTTCCAAACCCATAGAAAGATTCGTCGATTCAAAACCTCCTGACTTTGATAATTCATCAAAGATTTGTAGAATGTCCGAGTCTGATTTAATTTCTATGTCCTTGACTGGATTACCTGGTTCAATCATAATAGAAAATTTTGTCCCGAGTATAAAATTCTGTCTTGGAATAATATGACTTGATTAATTCATGAACCCTTTTAGGAAAACTTTAAACCTTGTCTGATAACACAAACTGCGAATGGTTGAAAAGATCAAAGTAGGTCTTGTGGGAATTGGAAATTGTTTTTCGGGTTTAATACAAGGAATTGAATACTATAGACAAAACCCCTCTCAGCAAGTAATAGGAATTATTCATGAAAAATTAGCAGGTTATGGAATTCATGATATTGAATTTGTAGTTGGATTTGATGTTGGAGAAAATAAAATTGGAAAAACAATCAATGAAGCAATTTACGAATATCCAAACATGGTTACCTGGATTCCAAAAGAGAATATGCCAAAAACAAATGCCAAGGTCTTTGAGAGTCCAATCTTAGATGGTGTAGGATTATGGGTTGAAAATAGAATTAAACCAATTAAGAGTAACAAAACAGATGAACAACTGGCAGAAGAGATAAAAAAACAAATTAAAGAATCTGGGGCAGAAATTCTTGTCTCATATCTTCCTGTAGGATCAGATAAAGTTACACAGTTTTGGGCACAGATGTGCCTTGATACTGGCACTGCATTTGTTAATTGTATACCCTCTTTCATTTGTTCAGATGAAACTTGGGGTAAAAAATTTGCAGAAAAAGGAATTCCAGTAATTGGTGATGATATTAAAGGGCAAGTAGGTGCAACAATAGTTCATCGAACTCTTGCTAGATTGTGTAATGATCGTGGAACTAAGATTGAGAAGACATATCAAATCAATGTTGGAGGAAATACTGACTTTTTGAATATGAAAGAACAAGACCGACTTGTCAGCAAAAAGATTTCTAAAACTGAAAGTGTCCAAAGTCAATTAGATGAAAGATTAGACGATGACCAAATTTACGTTGGACCTTCTGATTTTATACCCTTCTTAGGAAATACCAAACTCATGTTTATGAGAATTGAAGGAAGGCAATGGGCAAATATTCCATATAACATGGAAGTTAGGCTTGAGGTTGATGACAAGGCAAACTCTGCAGGTATTGTCATTGATGCCATCCGTTTAGCAAAGATTGCACTTGACAGAGGTATTGGCGGTCCTATCTATCCTGCCAGCGCATATTTGATGAAACATCCTCCAAAACAAATGACTGATCCACAAGCAAAGGCTTCATGCGAAGAATTTGTTTCAGGAAAATCTAACTAAACTTATTTTCATCAGAAAATCTTGATGCTCTGCTTTTCTTATGTTTTGAGAGAGTAAACTCCTGAGTAACTGATGAATTTGGTTTATTCAAAATTTTGTTCTTTGGTAAGTATACTTGTGACTTTTCATGAAGATCTACAATTATACTCTTTCCGCCAAATTTTTGGTTCAAAACATTAGCCGCAACGATTGGAATTCGATTCTCCAAAGCCCTAGTCTGAACATAAAGATGCCAAGGAGTTATTCCTCTTTTAACAATCCTGCTTGGTGAGAAGATAACTTCTGCGCCCTTTCTTGCCAATGAGTTTACTACCTTAGGAAACACCATGTCGTAGCAGATTACAATGCCAAACTTACAACTGGTTTTGAAAATTTTTGCTCTATCTCCGGGTCTTATCAGACGTCTTTCATAATCAAAAGGGTGAATTTTTTCTTGTTTTCCAATAATCTCCCCTTTAGGATCGATTACTGGTGCAGAGATGATGAGTTTGTTTTTAATTTTTTCATAAAACGCTCCAGGAATAATAGTCATAGAGTAATCTTTTGCGATCCTTTGAAATTCTAAAAATTCCTTCTCAAAATCATTAATGTTGTTATTTTTTAACCACTGTTCAGGAAGGCATACAATATCAGTCTCTTTCTTTCCCAACCGTAAAAGGATCTGTACTATTTTACAAATTCCTGCTGAATTGGAAGAAATCTGACCAGTCTGAATTATTCCTAATTTTACCATGATATTCTAGTCTAATTCTGTAATAAGTAGGCACGCTCATTACGATGGAATTGCGAACCCTACAATAATTCTCATCATGGTCAACTAAACTTGTTAACAATCGATTATCCAACCAAAATGGAAAAAATAGTCATTGGTTCATATCAAAAAAGTAGAGATCTTTGGATTCAAATCATTTGGTTTTAAAAACACTATTGTAGATTTTCAGCCTGGACTAGTATCGATCTCTGGACCAAACGGATCAGGTAAGAGCAACATCCTAGATGCAATAATTTTTGCAATGGGTGAAAATCGTCCTAAAACAATGCGAGTTGACAAATTAAGATCTTTAATGCATGATATTGAAGGAAATCGACGTGGACCAAAAATGGCACGAGCAAGTGTTCACTTTGATAACACTGATCGCAAAATACCCGTAGATTCTGATAATGTCGAAATCACAAGAGAGATGGATGATAAAGGTGAAAATAATTATTATCTAAATAAGAAAAAAACAAACAGAACTCAAATTTTAGATCTTTTAGATGTCGCAAATGCTGGATTAAACCAATTAAACGCAGTCCAACAAGGAACCGTAACAAGAATATCTGAATTTACCCCAGAAGAAAAAAGACAAGCCATTGAAAACTTAATCGGTTTGTCATATTTTGATGAAAAGAAAGCAGAATCTCAAAAACAACTAGAAGAAGCAGACAGACGTCTCGAAATTGCTCTTGCCAGAATGGATGAAATTAAAAAACGAATTGACGAGCTTGAAGAAGAAAGAAATCTCAAAATGCGTTATGATTTTCTAGAGCGAGAGCTGAATCGACTAAACGCAATATCGGCTGCAAACAAAATGAGAACAGTCAAATCTGAAAAACTAACCAAAGAAAAATCATTTAATGAGATTTCTGCCGAAGTAACTAAACTATCTGAAGAGCGGGAAATTATTCGAAAAGAGATTCAAGAACTTGATGAGAAGAAACTAAAATTCATGGATGAAGTTAATGCATACAATCAGGCCAAAGCCACAATTGATACTGAACTAAGTGACGCAATGCAGCAGTTTGAGGAGACAAATAGCGGAATAGTTACTGCCCAAAAACGAATTCAGCAAATCGATTCTCATATTCCTGAGATAAAGCAGGAAATCCAAGAAATTCACCAAAAACAGGATTCTATTAAGACCGAAACCAATGAACTATCTGATTCTATTAGCCAAACTAACACTGAAAAGCAAAAACTCGAGGCTGACATACTTCAGCTTGATGCGCAACGAAACAAAGTTCTCCAAGAACAATCTCATGTTACTGCAAAAAAAGTTGAAGTAGATAGAAAAATTAAAGATCTTAGGGAAAAACTAAACTCTGCAAAGCTTGCCCTATCCCAAGTAGAATCTGAAATTCAGGATATTGATAACAAAATTGTAACAAATAATAACAAAAAAGCAACTTATGAAGTTGAATCACAAAAACTTTCTGGACTAAAAAACAAATTAGAATCAGTACAAGCAAATCATCAAGCATCAATTACCGAACTAAAATCTCGAATATCTCAATTAATATCAAAACGAGAAAAATTTGAAAAAGATATTGAAGATTTATCATTAATCTTAGACAAGTCAAGTAATGCTGCAGCACAATATGAAGCAAAGATCAAAGTTGTCAAAAGTGTAATGCATGAAGATTACTCAATTGCAAAATTAAAAGAAGAATCTGACAAGTTGGGCATTGAGGGTCTTGTATACGAAATGATTACTTGGGATAAACAATATGAGCGTGCAGTCTTAGCTGCCGGTACTGATTGGATTAAAGCTATAGTTGTAAAAGACTTTGCAACTCTTCTTAGCCTTGCGGAAGTAGCACGTGATAAAAAACTACCAAAGTTAAAAATTATTCCACTAGATGCAATTCCAAACTTTAAACTTGATTTACCCCAAGACAAAGGAATCATTGGAATATTATCTGATTATGTGAAATGTGACTCTCAATATTCTGCATTAAAGACATTTTTGTTTGGTAATGTTATTTTGACTGACTCTAGATCCTCTGCATACCGAATATCAAAGGCCGGTTACAAAGCTGTTACGGTAGAAGGTGAATTCTTTGAGTCAAAATCAAGTGCAGTAATTGTTGATATTAATTCAAAAATTTCCAAACTCACAAAAATTATTTCCATGAGTACTTCTGTTGATGGCCTACTTAGCTCAATCAGTCTTCTCAAACGATACATCCAGAAAAAGAAGACCTCATTGAAAAAACTTGATGATACTATAGAAAATCATAGGGAGCGACTTTCCACATCTGAAACCGGTTTGGCTACAACAAAACAAAGTTTGAATGACTTAATCTGGAAACTAAATGGTACCTCCCAAATGAGTGTGCAATTAGGCACAAGAAACGCTGATTTGGAACAGAAAAAATCAAGCCTGAAAACAGAGATCGTCCAAAAAGAGTCCTATGTATCCTCTTTGGAGGAGCGCATTGAGATGGTTCAGGAGAACTATGCTGAAGGCGAGCAAACAAGGATTGCAAATGAGCTTTCCAGACTAAATGAGAGAAAAGCATCTCTTGATTCAAAAATGACTAGCATAATGGCTGAATTTAGAGAAAAATCATCAAAGCTTGCATCCCTTAATGCTCAAGAATCAAAAGAAGAGAGCACAATACGTAACCTTAACGATGAAATTTTAACATTGGAATCTGAAAAACAAGATTTAACATCACGAATTGCAAATCTTGAACAAGAGAAAGTTGCAAAAAATGAATCCTTAATCAAACTAAGAGAAAAAGAACAAGAATTAATTTCTACTTCTGGAACGTCTGTATCTCAACTAAAAGAATATGATGATAAATTAAAAGAACTAAACGATCGTGACCGTTCATTGACAAAAGACATCAACTCATATGAACGACAAACTGATTCTCTATCTCGTGATCTACGTGACCTAACCGAAAGTGAAACCAAACTCAATAAATTATTAGAGACATTTGGTTTTGATGAGAGTATCTCAACATTTGATGTAGAACCTCTACTCATAGCATTGTCTTCGGAACAAAGATCATTAACAGCATTAAATGCAAAAGCACCTGAAACATACATTGAAGTATCTGATGGATACCGTTCAATGTCTACTAGAAAGAATTCCTTAGAACAAGAACGTAACTCCATTGTAAAATTCATTGAAGAAATTGAAAAAGACAAAAGACAAACCTTCCTTGATGCCTTTGATAAGGTGGATAAGGAAATACGTCACATATTTACAAAAATGACTGGAGGAAATGCTTGGTTAGAATTACAAAATGAGGATGACATATTTAATTCTGGAATTTCTTACCTTATCCAATTCCCCAATAAGCCAAAACGTGAATCAACATCAATCAGTGGTGGTGAAAAAACACTTGCTGCAATTGTATTTGTTTTGGCATTACAAAAACTAAAGCCTTCTCCGTTCTATCTCTTTGATGAAGTTGATGCACATCTTGATGCTCCAAACTCAGAAAGACTCTCTAAAATTTTAGAAGAGCGTTCCAAAGAAAGTCAATTCATTATGGTGTCTTTGAAAGACTCTGTTGTACAAAAGGCTCAACTAATCTATGGTGTTTATCCAAAGAATGGTGTTTCTCAAGTGGTAACTTACAAAGACAAACGATTGCCATCAATGGCTAAAACCTAGATTTCAACAAAACAGGCGACTTTGCGACCAAATTTTGATTCTAATTTTGGTTCATCCTTGCATTTTTCGATTGCATAGGGGCATCTTGAACGAAATCTGCATCCGTGATATTGCTCAACATTCGCAACTGGTTCATTGATGCGAATTTTTTTCTCTTTGTGAAGGTTTTCTGGATCTGGTTCTGATATTGCATCAATTAATGCTTGAGTGTACGGATGTTTTGGATTCAAAAGAACTTCTTTGATTGGACCTTGCTCAACAATTTGCCCCAAATACAAAATTGCAATTGTATCTCCAAAATATTTTGCCGTTGCTAAATCATGTGTAATGTAGATAAATGTAATCTCATATTTTTTCTTGAGTTCCTCCATTAGCTCTAACATTTCTGCTCTGATGGAAACATCCAACATAGATACAGGTTCATCTGCAATCAAAATCTTGGGCTTTAATGCCAAAGCCCTTGCTAAAACAATTCTTTGTCTTTGCCCACCTGATAACATATGGGGATATTTATTGACAATATTTTCAGCAGGTTCCAATCTGACTTCTTTTAAAACTTGTAGCACCCTTGCTTCAATCTCTTTTTTGGTTCCAAAATTATGTATCTCTAATGGTTCTGATATGATATCTAAAATTTTCATTCTCGGATTTATTGAGTCATATGGGTCCTGATGGATCATTTGACATTGCATTCGTATTTCATTGATACTTTTTTGCTCATCAGTGATTTTCTGTGATTGTAAGATGACATTTCCTTCATCTGGTTGAATTGATTTAAGAATTAATTTTGCAATTGTTGTTTTTCCGGAACCTGATTCTCCTGCTAGCACAAAGACTTCTCCTTTTTTTACTTCAAATGAAACGTTATCTACTGCGTGTACCGTAGATGACTTTGAAATAAAAATACTCTTTTTGGTAAAATATTTTTTTAAATTTTCAACTTGTAATATGTAACTCAATACCATGTGTATATTTTTGCAGTATATCAAGAAATTGTACAAAATTTAGGATAAGGCATTTATTTACAAAAAAATTCACTTTGAATACTTGCACTCAAAAACAATATTACAAGAATTAGGATACAACCTACATGAGGTCAATCCTAGATTACATTATTTTAAGCCAAATACATCAAAAACAGAAAAAACATTTGCTGAAGAGATTTCATACAGTTTAACCCAAAATTCCAAATTTATTCATCCAAAATTCTTCTATGATCAAACCGGCTCGCGCCTCTTTGAACAAATTTGCCACCTACCGGAGTACTATTTAACCCGAACCGAGATTTCAATCTTAAAATTTCTTAAAAATGAACTACCTCAGTTTTTAGATAAATCCTATAGGTTAGTTGAATTAGGTAGTGGCTCATCCACCAAAACAAAACTATTGTTGGACATTTTGCATGATTTACAAGAGCGTGTAGAATATTTTCCAATAGACATATCTGATATTCTCAAAGAAGGTTCTCAATCTTTATTGGAATCATATGAAAATTTACACATTACTGGAGTAATTGACACATACGAGGGTGGCCTAAAGTTTATCAAATCATTTGATAATACTCCAAATCTAGTTGCATTCTTGGGTTCTAGTTTTGGAAATTTTGAATATGATGATAGTATAAGATTTCTTCATGACGTAAATTCTACAATGAAGCAATCCGATTTGTTTTTAGCTGGTATTGATCTTGTCAAGGATAAAAAAATACTTGAAGATGCGTATAATGATTCACGTGGGGTTACTGCACAATTCAACCTCAATGTTTTACAAAGAATTAACAATGAACTTGATGCAAATTTTGATATTGACAAGTTTTATCACAAGGCTGAGTTCAATGAGAAAGAAAATCGAATTGAAATGTATCTTCGCTCAAAAGAAGTACAATCTGTAAATATTCCTAAAGCAAATTTGAGTATAGATTTTGTTAAAGATGAGTTAATTCACACTGAACACTCTCACAAATACACTGTATCTCAAATTGAAAACATGATGGATGAAACAAATTTTGAAATTAAAAAAATATGGCAAGATCCTTACCAAAATTATTCTATGATTCTTGCATCAAAGATTTTCTAAATATCTTGAGCGCATCTAAATCCTGAAAACAACCATCTTTCATCTAATCTGAAAAAATTCCTGTAACTAGATCTGATTGACATCTTTGGTGTACCAAAAGATCCTCCTCTGAGAACTTTTTGATTTGTAAACCACTTATCATTATATTCATCAAATCCTGATTTGAATCCTGGATATCCTATAAATTCTGATGATGTCCATTCCCAAACATCACCTATCATCTGATAGCATCCATAGTGACTTTTCCCTAATGCAAATGAACCAATTTCTGTAGTATTCCATATGTATGACTCTAGCAAATTTGCGTGATCTTCTGTTGGCTTTTCATTCCCCCATGGAAATAGTGTTTTTCTTTGTTTTTTCTCATCCCAACAAGCTGCTTTTTCCCATTCTGCTTCAGTTGGGAGTCTCTTTCCTGCCCATCTGCAATAGGCATCAGCTTCATAGAAACTTACATGACATACAGGTTCGTTTGGATTAATTTTTCGTTTTCCCAAAAAATCATGAGTCTTCCACTCTCCATCCTCGTGTAGCCAGTACATTGGGGCTGTCCAATTATTCTCTTTTACTTTTTCCCAACCATCAGATAACCATAATTTGAAATTTTGATACCCGCCATCTTCTATGAATTTGAGATAATCTCCATTGGATACTGGTACTGAATCAATTTTAAAATCATTAAGGTACACCTGATGTTCGGGTAATTCAATATCATAACAGAACTCATGACCTGAATATCCCATAGTGTATAATCCCCCATCAATTTTGATGGACTCTTTTGTGACATGAGTAGAACTTTTCGGTATGTTTTTTTGAATTGGTTGATATGCATCTGCAAGTAGATGTTGTAAATCATATACCAATAATTCTTGATGTTGACATTCGTGGTTCAGACCCATAATAAACAAATTTTTGATTTTATCGTCTGCCGGATTTTTTTCAAGAAAATCCGAAACGCGTTTGTTAATAATATGATAATACTGAATTATTTCATCTACGGTGGGTCTGGAAATAATACCTCTTTTGTCTTTATCATGTGGCTTTCCAAATTGTTGGTAATACGAATTGAGATACTCTGAAAATTTTTTTGAATAAAACTCATAGTTATCAGTAATTTTGCTTAAGATCACTTCATACAACCAACTAACGTGTCCCAAGTGCCACTTTGGAGGACTCATGTATGGCGCAGTCTGCACTACATAGTCATCTTTTTCTAAATTTTTTACAAGATTTAATGTCCTATTTCTTGTTTCGATAAACTCATCTAATATTGAAATCTGTTCTGACTCTTCTGATACTGCCGTCATGATTTTCAAAAAACCATTTCAGACTATATATTTTGGGTTAATATCCTCTGGCAAATAATGGCATCATCACGCTTTGTTCGTGACAAAAAATACATTTTTTTGTAGAATCTTCAGAATCAAAAGGAATCACTCTGATATCTGCCCCTGTTTCATCTTTGATTTTCTCTTCACATGACTTTTTTCCACACCAAGGTGCCTTGAAGAAACCTCCTTTCTCAATATTGTTTTTTAGCTCATCGTATTCTGAAATTGTCTTTATCATGGATTCTAGAATTTTTCTTCCTTCTTGGAGCATAGCATCTTGAATATTATCTAAAATTGCTGGAATTGAGTCAATAGCAGAAAATTCAACATCTAGTTTTTCTTTATTGTGACGTTTTGCAATAACAACTTTATTCTTTTCAATATCTTTTGGACCTATTTCTATTCTGAGTGGTATGCCTTTTAATTCCCAATCATGAAACTTGTATCCTGGTGTGATCTCTTTTCTATTATCTACGTGAATTCTGAGATTTTTTACTTCTAACTTTTCTTTTATTTCTGTGGCTTTGGTCATAACTTTGCTCTCATCCTCATCTGAATAATAAATTGGAACAATTACAATTTGTATTGGAGCAACCTTTGGTGGTAAAACTAATCCTTTATCATCACCATGTGTCATTATCATTGCTCCAATTAGTCTCCATGATACTCCCCATGATGTCTGCCATGCGTTATGTTCCACATTATCTTTATCGGCAAATTTGACATCAAATGGTATAGAAAAATTCTGTCCTAGAAAATGCGATGTTCCCATTTGGAGTGCTTTGCCATCAGGCATCATTGATTCCATCGTTGTCGTATACACTGCTCCAACAAATTTTTCTTTTTCACTCTTAACACCTGTTATTACTGGAATAGCTAACTCTTCTTCTACAGTTTTTTTATAAATTTCAAGAATTGCAAGCACTTCTTTTTCAGCTTCTTGCTGTGTTGTGTGAACTGTATGCCCTTCTTGCCATAAGAATTCTGATGTTCTAAGAAAAGGTTTGGTAGCTTTAATCTCTGCACGAAGTGCAGTATTCCAGAAGTTTATCTTCAAAGGAAGATCTCTCCAACTTTTTATCCATTTGGAGTACAACGAGTAGGCCAATGTTTCTGAAGTTGGACGTAATGCTAGTCTGTCTCCAATCTCATTTTCACCCGAGTGGGTTACCCAAAAAACTTCTGGGTTAAATCCGGAAAAATGTTTTTTTTCTTTTCCTAAAAGTGATTCCGGAATTAATACTGGTAGAAATCCATTACGAATATCTCGCTTTGAGAATTTTTCATCAAAAGTTTTTTTTAATGATTCCCAAATGGCATAACCATCTGGTCTAAGTACGATTAATCCTTTAACTGGTGCGTAATCTGCAAGATGTGCTTTCAGTACTACTTGTGTATACCATTCACTGAAATCGTCATTTTTTTTGGCAGTTATGCCTACTTCCTTACTCAAGCTGGTTTTTGTTGAGAATTTTCACTAATGAGCCTTTCGTGGATAGTTATGACTTTGGTTATTTCAGAGGGTCCCCTTTACAGAGAACATTGCCCATAACTCTGCTCTGGAAATTTGAACAAACAAAACATTGTATGAAATGTGTACCGTCACCTAAAATTGGGCAGTCGACATATTCTTGTTTCATTCGTTTGAGCATTTTTGGACTAACTCCTTTTAACTTTAGTTTTCCTTTATCGTCCATCATTCCAGATTCCTTCAATTCTGCTTTTACGTCATCTGGAATCTTTTGTCTTTTCTCAGTTGATTTTACTTCAACTTCGTATTTGTGTTCAAGTTCGTCCATGAAAAATACCATAATTATGTTCGATTTATTACTAGCGGTCCCGATCCAAAATTGAATTTAAACTTTAATATAATTAATTTTTTGAGATGAAATCAGAAAACAATTGTTGGCAATTTTCGATGTTGAAGGCGTACTCTTTGATGCTGAATACTTACCGATTCTCGCAGAAAAATTAAACAAAGAAGACGAAATTTGGGAAATCACCAAAAAAGGAATTCAAGGAGCTATTAACTGGGAAGAAGGTCTTAAGACTAGAGTTGAAGCATTACGTGGATTAAGTTATGAGACATGTGAATCCGTTGCAAATTCTTTACCAATAATGACTGGTGCAAAAGAGGCTTGTAGGATTCTCAAGTCTGCTGGTTGGAAGATTATGGCAGTGTCTGGCGGTTTTACAATAATGACTGATAGATTAAAAGAAGAATTGGGCCTTGATCATGTTTATTCAAACGAATTGATTTTCAAAGACGGAAAACTTGATGGTGTCAAGATTCATGTTGATTCTGATAAAGCCAAATCCGCTAGAATTAAAATTAGTGAATGGAATGAAAAAAAAGACGATATTGTTGTAGTTGTGGATGGTGCCAATGATATCAAACTGTTTGATATCTGTGGATTGGGTATAGCATTTAGAGCTCAGGATAAAGTTAAGGACCTTGCAACAACCACTCTTGAAGAAAAGGATCTTTCCAAGATTCTTGATATTATCAACAAGCACTACAATATGAAATTAGAAACCCCGACATTAGCATAAATCACATTTTATACCCTGAACTATTCTACAGATCATGCAAGTAATACCGATAAAAATCAAACATGAGATAGAAGAAAATGAAAATCTTGTTAATTTAATAAAAAATTTCAAGCCTGCTATAGAGGATGGGGATATCTTGATTGTGTCACAAAAAATTATTTCTAAAATGGAAGGACGTCTTATTCATCTTAACTCTGTAATTCCATCTCTTCTTGCTGTAGGAATTGCCTCTTCTTATGATAAAGATCCTAAATTAGTTCAAATCATACTATCTGAATCAAAGCGCATTATACGCATGGAAAATGGAATTTTGATTGTAGAGACAAACTTGGGTTATGTCTGTGCAAATGCTGGCGTAGATGAGAGCAATATTGAGAAAGGATTTGCAGCTTTATTACCAAAGAATCCTGACGAGTCTGCAAGAAAGCTACGTGGTGAAGTACTCTCTGCCACAGGAAAAAATATTGGAATAATAATATCTGATACATTTGGTAGGCCTTTTAGAATGGGACAGACTGATTGTGCAATTGGTGTATCTGGCCTTGATCCAATAATTGATTATGCAGGAAAAAAAGATTCATTTGGAAAAACTTTACGTGTTACTGCAATTGCAATTGCTGATGAATTATGCAGTGCCGCAGAATTAGTTAGAGGTAAAACCCAAAATTGCCCTTTTGCAATAATACGGGATTTAAAGTATGAACAAACCGATGGAAACTCTTCTGGGTTAATTCGTAAAGAGAATGAGGATTTGTTCCGTTAAGTTCAGACAAAGATTATAACATATATGTACTGATTTTTTTTAAACAGACTGTCTTGGAGCAATTAAGGACCGAACTTCATTGCCATAATGAATTCTCAAATTTTCATGTTGGTAAACTTGATGCACCGTATGATTGTAACATTACCATACAAGAACAAATTGAAAAATCATATCAGCTAGGTCTTGACTCTCTCTTTGTAACTAATCATAATACATTGGATGGATACAGGGAATTACTAAATTACAAAAACGATCATGAAAAATTCAAAAATATTCAAATTTACCCTGCTGAAGAAATTTCTACCAACGATGGTTCTCATATAATCGCATATGGAATATCTGAACCAATTAAAGCTGGTTTATCCTTTGAAGAAATTTTAGATGAAATAAAAAAACAAGATGCTATATCTTCTGCTCCACATCCGTTTAGTCTTTTAGATGCGCTTCGGGATAAAGCACAAAATTGTGATTTGATTGAAGTATTCAATAGTAATAATGTTGATGTTTTAGCAAATACCAAGGCCACTATTTTTGCACAAGAGCACAACATTACAGGAGTTGCAGGGAGTGATTCACACGTCCTTTCAACTTTGGGTAGGTGTGTAAATGTGATTGAATCTGAGAATAACCTAGATTCAATTTTATCTGCTATGAAACATAAGAAAATATCTATTCAACAAACTGGTTATGCTACTGCTAAAGAAACAATTGATCACTTGCGGTACAAAATTGATAACTCTACTGAATTCATTCATGACTATATGACACAGTTTTATCCAAAATCAAAAAAAATTTTTTCATTGCTGCTAGAATTATTTGAGCGTAATCCTAATAGCTACCTGTGGATTTTATTTTACAAATTTGCAATTTTTGCAATGAAGAGAATATCTCGTAAAATAAATTTCCAAGATTATGATCCTTTTCCCATGAAGGATAGAAACATTGGTTCAATGTTGAAGATGGCATTTTAATGAAGTAGGACAAGCTAAACTCGAATAGATTTTAATATGACAAAACGTGATTAATGCTGTATAATTAACATGTCAGAATCAGAAAAAAAATTAGATGCCACTGGTTTGTTTTGTCCAGAACCTGTGTTTAGAACAAAAATTGAAATTGAAAAAATGCAAGTAGGTCAGACTCTTACAGTTTTGGCTGACGATCCTGCAGCAGAAGACGATATTTCCAGATGGGTTACAAGAAATGGTCATCAACTATTAAGTATGAAAAAAAACGATAATGTAATTGAATTCTCCATTAAGAAAGTGAAATAATAATTGGCCACAAAAACAGTATCTGATGAAGAAGTACTCAGTAGAGTTGGCAACACTCCTCTTGTGAAATTAGAATCTCTCTCATCTGAAAATAAAGATTATTTTGCAAAACTTGAAGGTCATAATCCCTTTGGTTCTGTAAAAGACCGAGCTGCGTATTGGATGATAAAAGATGGAGAAGAAAAAGGAATTCTAAAACGAGGTCAGAGTATAATCATTGAACCTACTTCTGGAAATACTGGCATTGCCTTGACTGGAATAGCAAATTTACTTGGATACAAAACCGAAATTGTAATTCCTGAAAAAGCTAGCAATGAAACTAAAGACATCATAAGATCTTTGGGTGCTAAAGTCTATGAGACAAGTGATGATCTATGCCCAAAGGTTGGAGCAGGAACTGATCAAAGCATTGCATTAGCAACATCTATTGCATCATCAAGACCTGACACATATTATTCTCCAAACCAGTATGCTAATGAAGCAAATTTTATGGGACATTACAAAGGAACCGGTCCTGAAATTTGGAAACAAACTGCAGGTAAGGTAACTCATTTTTTCACTGGTGTTGGAACCGGTGGAACGATAACCGGTATTGGGACTTTTCTTAAAGAAAAAAACCCTAACGTGAAGATAATTGGCTGTCAGCCGCAACAAAATCACCTGATACAAGGATGGCGAAATTTTGAAGAATCTGCAAAGCCTGACTTGTTTCTAAAACGTGAAAATGTGGTGGATGACTGGATATCCGTGACAAATGCTGAAGCCTTTGCAGTTGTAAAAGAGGTCTTCCTTAAAGATAAACTCCTTATCAGCCCGTCATCTGCAGCAGTATATGCTTCGATGAAAAAATACTCTATAGATGATAATGCATGCGTCGTTGGTATATTTGCTGATGATGGCAGAAAATTCAAGAGCATCTACGCTCAGCAGAATATAATGTCAGAAGATGAATTTGATAAAAACCTGACTCAGGCAAAACATCTTTCTGATATTGTCTATATGTGATTTAGTTCTTTTCTAGTTTATCTAGCATACTAGTAAGTGAAAATGGTTTTTGAAGCACTTCTAGTGATTGTTTGAGGTTCTCTGGTACTTTTAGTAAAGCATCAATATCATATGCAGATGCAAAGATTATTCTTTGCTGGGGTGTTTTTTCTAAAATCTCTTTGGCAACTTCTGCTCCATTTTTCTTTGGCATATTATTATCTAATAATATTGCATCAAATGGAGGATTTTCAATTGAATCAAATTCACTTAATTTTTGTTGGAATTTTTGAATACATTCTTCCCCATCTCTTGCCAAGGTAACATTGTGGCCATTTTTTTCAAGTATTTTGTTGTACTGTTGTGCAGTAAACATGTTATCCTCAGCAACTAATATGTTCAATTCTACTTGTCTCGTATGAAAAATGCAAATTAATTAGAGTGTGTTTAGTTCAGACAGACAATCGAATTCATTAGTTTGGAATTATTTCCTGCTTGATTTCTTGTTTTATGGGTATGGTGATTTCAAATTCTGCACCTTGATCTTTTTTATTTCTTGCAGAAATTTTACCACCATGAGCTTCAATAATTCCTTTACACAAAAATAATCCTAATCCTGTTCCACTTTGATTTTCTGAATCTAGGTTTTTTGTCACAAATTTTTCAAAAATGTTAGGCAAAATATCTTGGGGTATTCCTTTTCCTGAATCTGAAACTAGAACCTGTAATTCATCTTTTTCCTGATTGACATGTGATGTTATTTCAATGGTGCCTTTTGAAGTGAATTTCATAGCATTGTTGAGCAAATTTCTAAGAACCTGCTCAATTCTGACTCTATCCAAGCTTATCTCGATATTCTCATCTAATTTTTCTTTAATTTCAATTTCATTTTGATTAAGTTTGAATCCTTTTGTGACTCCTAAAATTATGTCATTTATTCTAAGCTTTTCTAAATGTAGGATTAATCGATTGCTTTCTAATCTGCTAACATCTAAAACATCGTTAGCTAGATCCTGAAGTTTTTTTGCAAGCTCAGTAACTCCATCCCATGCTTCATTTTGATCAATATCGCCGGATCTTGCAAGCTCTGCAAATCCAAAAATTGGTTGAATAGGACTCTTTAATTCATGTGATGCAATTCCAATAAACTCGTCTTTCATTCTGTCAAGTTTTTGGAGTTTTTCATTTGCATTTTTCAGTTCCAGTGTTTTTAATTCAACTTCCTTTTTCAAATCACTATTGATTCTGCTTAGAAGTAAGACCAATGTTCCAGCAATCGCTCCTACTATTGTAATTATGATTACTTGACCAAATAATGCATCAGATTCATTTTGTGAAATCTGCACAGTTGTATTATCTACATAAAATGAAATTTCATCGGACATGACCTCTAAATTTTTTTGAATATTCTGACCTTGACTGATCAAATTTACTCTTGCTGATTCTATCTCTTGAGAATTTAAGCTAGTGATTTTTGATAAGGTATTTCCAGCTTCAATATCATATAATATGTGATCATTTTTTATCTCCCCAATTCGTTCATCTAAAACTTGAAAATTTAGATTTGATTCAAACGTATCTGCGGTTTTCTGACCTGCTTGAATAATTTTTTTTGCTTTGGAGAATTCTGAATCTATTACTCCACTACTAAACCAAAACTCTTCTTTAGCTTCATTGGCTAATTCTTCATTACCATTTAATGTATACATGAAAATTTTTTCTATGTTAGAGTCTTGATTTGCTTTTTGATTTCTGATGTTTGATAACGTGTCTTGCAATGGTGAATAACTTTCTGCAATAGTAACTATGTCCTGACTTATTTTTGACATCTGATAAATTCCAAACATAATTGCAATGCCTAGTAGTAAAATCATGATTCCTATCATCCCTCCAATTTTAAAACTAGTTTTTGTGTTATTTGCTAGCAAACCTTAGATTACAAAATAACAAAAAATGGTATCTGTAGATGTTTGTTCTTTCTGAACACACTGCGCTGAATTACTGAATTTTTGCTTACTCTTCACCAAGATATCTATCGACATCAATTGCTGCCATGCATCCATAACCTGCAGCCGTAATCGCTTGTCGATATCTGTGATCATGAACATCTCCAGCAGCAAAGACTCCTGGGATGTTTGTCTCTGTTCTATTTTTTAAAATAATGTAACCCTGTTTATCTAAATCGATTTGATTTGTAAATAATTTTGTGTTAGGATCATGGCCTATTGCTACAAAGACTGCTCCTGCAGTTATTGTTTTATTTTCATTATTTTTGGAATTTTTTAGAGTTACTTGCTGAACTTTCTGGTCTCCCTTGATCTCTTCTATCTCTGAATTAAAATGAAATTTGATTTTTTCATTATCAAATGCTCTCTCTTGCATTACTTTACTTGCACGCAATTCCTCTCTTCTGTGAATGATGTGTACTTTGGTAGCAAATTTTGTTAGAAATGTCGCTTCTTCCATTGCAGAGTCGCCTCCTCCTACAACTACTATCTCTTGATTTCTAAAAAATGGGCCATCACATGTTGCACAGTATGATACTCCCTTCCCAGAAAATGATTGCTCACCTGTTACTCCTAATTTTCTTGGACTTGCCCCTGTGGCAATTATTACTGCTTTAGCTTCATACTCCTCAGTTGCTGTTAAAACCTTGAATGGTTTGTGTTTGAAATCAACATTAACCACTTCATCATCTATGATTGTAGTTCCCATTCGTTCAGTCTGTTTTCTCATTGTGATCATTAAATCTGGTCCCATGATTCCATTTTCAAATCCTGGATAATTCTCTACATCCGTAGTGTTGACTAGTTGTCCTCCAGGTAAAATTCCTGAGAGAATTAAAGTGTCGTGTCTTGCACGAGAACAATATATTCCTGCAGTGTATCCTGCAGGACCTGCACCGATAATTATTACATCAAACTTTGTCTTTTTTTTGTCAGGCATCTTTGGGGAATCCTCTTTTCGTTCTAAAACTGTGGAACCAGAAGAATCTGACATCATGTTTCAACGAACTTTTTCATTAATTTAAGTCATTCACAAATTTTCTAGGACTCTTTGATGCTTCTCACAAAGTCTTCCTACTTCTAATTGTGAATATAGGAGGTCTTTTTGCCAATGGGCGTTGTGTAATCTACATTCAAGTGAATCACAAAATGCCTCGCCTGTGATATAGTAAAACATTGCTTGCAAAACATACCCTTCTACAATTTTATCAAGACGCTTATCGTGATATTCTAGATATCTTCCAGAATATTTTCTCTTTACTGATTCCAAGTTTAATCCTTGTGTCATGTTGGAAATTAATTCCATGTAATACTCTCTAGGTTTTGCAGGTGCTTCAATAATTCCCGTTGTTGAGATAATTGATGGATTCGAACCAATCAAGGCTCTTCCATGATATCTATAGTCATTGTAATCATAAGTACACATTAGCTTATTTGTAAACGCAATGTGTAGGTTTTCAAAGGTCTGCTCTTCTTTAGGAATTAATTCTGAAATAATATTCTGAAACTCAAATCCATCATACATGATTATGTTTTCTGTAGTTGCCGAATCTGATTCGTTTCTTACCTCAAACTCTATTTCTTCCTGAGTTGGATAATGCCTTTCAAAAGGCCTTCTTGGATTAAAAACCCTACACGAAGCAATCCTTTCTGCAATACTGTCATCCCCAAAACTTAGAATGTTTTTCTGAATTTTTACATCAATACCAAATATTTCCCTGATGAAATCTGAAACGTGTTTTATGTTAATCTCAGGAACAGAAGGCTCATCATAAAGAAAAACTTGTGATATCTTCAATCTGAATTTTATTGATTATGTTCCTAATTCTTTTATCTTTGCTGCAGTTATCTCTGCTGCTCTTTTACCTGAAAACAACATTGAACCAAATGTTGGTCCCATTCTTGCTAGTCCATGAGTTTCAGTAACTGACATTCCTGCAATAACCAGCCCTGGAAATATTTCACCAGTCTTTCTTACTACTGCATCTTCTCCTTCTGCAACATACATGGGATTCATTCCTTTCCATTCTACTAACCCTCTGTCAACTAGACGCTTTACTGCCACAGAGTCATGACCTGATGCATCAATTATCATTTTTGCTTCAAGTGCTACAGGATCAACACATGTGATGTTTCTTGGCAGTGCAGATACTGGCATCCAATTAACAACAATTCCAGCTACTCGACCATCTTTTAAAACAAGATCATCAAATTTTGTAAGATTCAAAAACTTTACACCTGCATCACATGCTCCTGCAATTAATTTAGATACTGCATGTGGACCCGGTGTCAGATACAATCCTTCTCCAACTTTTTTGTATGGCACTCCTAATTCGTCCCAAACTTTTTGCGCAGGTTCTCTGACCGTGACTGGGTTCATCATGTATCCTCCTAACCAGTAACCTCCTCCAAGATAGTTATTTTGCTCAATCACTAAAACTTTGAAACCCATGTTTGATAATTCTCTACTTGCTGTTAATCCTGCAGGTCCTGCACCAATAATTATTACATCAGACTCTGCCCTGTCCATAAAAACTGAATTAAACTCAGCTGCTATTGCTCTGGTGATGTCTACTTCGCGAACATCGGTAAAGATCTTTTCATCTTTTTGAGCACTAGCAGCTTCTTGCATGAAAATTTACTTTAGTCAAACACATTAATACTTTCGCAAAGATTTTTGAAAAAAATTAGGTCCTACTAAGATGCAACTCCTTCTGACGACTAGTTGTAGGCAAATAAAGTACATATTTGAACTCATTTAGGCTAAAATTCCTCGTTTCAAAAATTTATATCCAAACTCAAAGAAGTTGTCATAGTATTGACGGTATCTAATCTAAAGCAATCTAGACCCGAGTCAAACTTACCTAAAATTAACTGGGCTAGAATGGAAGAAGCTGATAATTTTGCAAAAACTGTAAAATTATTCAGACAGGGAAAATATGATGAAGATAGTTTCAGACGCTTCAGATTACAACATGGTGCATATGGTACTAGAATGACTAGCGATTATGCCATGGTTCGAATAAAACTTCCTGCAGGAGAAGTTTATCCAAATCAACTCGATAAAATTGCAGAACTTAGTGAGGCGTTCTCTATTGGAAGTGCACATTTTTCCACTCGTGAAAACATTCAGCTACATTGGGTTGTTTTAGAGGATGTATCTGAAATTATGCGTGGGTTAGCAGAAGTCGGATTAACATCTAGAGAAGCATGTGGTAACTCTGTAAGAAATGTAATGTGCAGTCCACTTTCTGGCGTTTGTTCTTCAGAAGAGTTTGATGCAACACCATATGCACTAGCAACTGCAAAATTTTTACTCCGAAATCCCATGAATCAAAATCTTCCTCGTAAATTCAAATTCAATTTTACTTGCTGTGAAGAACATGGAATGGTACGAATGGTAGATGTGGGATTAATTCCACAAATTAGAGAAATTGATGGGACAAAGCAGCGTGGCTTTAAAATTTTCCTAGGTGGTGGTCTTGGTAATAGATCCTTTGTTGGTCATCAATTAGAAGACTTTACCCCTGAAGATGATTTACTCTACACTTCGATTGCTGTTATTCGAATTTTTGATAGACTAGGAGATAGGAAAAATCTTGCAAGAAATAGAATGCGTTACCTTGTTAATGACATGGGTTGGGAAAACTTTCAAAATCTTGTTCTAAAAGAAAGAGCTATTGTTCGTGCCACTCAATCAGTTATTGTTGATCTTGATGTGGATACAACTCCAAATGAAATCAAATCTCCTATACGAGTCAGTGATGAATCTGGAGCTACAAACTCTGATGGATATGCTAGGTGGTACAAAACAAATACCATCAAACAGAAACAAGATGGATTCCGAACCGTATTTCTCACACTCGAAGCTGGTGATATTACCGCAAATCAACTTCATGCAATTGCTGATGTCTGTAGAAACTTTTCCTCAGAAGGAATGGGACGTGCAGGATTTAATCAAAACATTGCATTTCGTTATGTGCGTGAAGATGATCTTCCTCGATTGTACTCGAAATTACTTGAAGTAGGATTGGCAAATTCCGGTGGTCTAACCATGGCTGCCCCAATTGGATGTTCAGGTACAACCTCGTGTAATTTGGCATTGACTAATTCCCATAGGCTTGCAAAAGAGATTCAACGTAAATTCTTGGAACTAAAATTCGATGAAGATGATGATCTACGTGACTCTACGATTAAGATAAGTGGATGCCCTAATTCATGTGGGCAACATGGGATTGCAACTATCGGATTTTTTGGTGGCGGAGGACGAGTTGGAAAAGATATGTATCCAAATTATCAGATGTCTCTTGGTGGTCGTTCTGATGGTGAAACAATGCTTGGCGTTAACTGTCTTCGTGTTCCTGCAAAACGAGTTATTCCTGTAATCTTAAAGATTATTGAGATCTTCAAGAAAAACAAAAAGGATAATGAAACTTTAAAGTCGTGGATACACCGTGTGGTATCAGGCAATGAATCATCTGAGATAAAATCTGTAAATGATATCAAAAATGCATTATCTTCTCTTATTGCTCCTCCTCCAAAGAATGAGGATGCAGACTTTTACTCTGATTACGGAAGTGGTGAGAGCTATCACACCAGAACCGGTAAAGGTGAATGTGCTGCTTGAGTCAACAAAAAAACACTCGAATTACAATTGATTCTGATTCGTTACGATCTGAGATTCGTGATAAAAGTGTAAGAGTAATTGACGTAAGACGAGAAGAAGACTATAAACAAAATCATATTCCATCATCGGTAAATCTTCCTCTTGCGAATTTATTATCTGATGATTCTCCTGAACGCGTTTTAAAACTATTTCAAAACATGGGCATTGATGATGAGACTCCAGTTGTGGTGTATGATGATACATTTGGCGCACTTGCATCTCGTGTTGCTTGGACGTTGGAGTATATCGGACACAATGAGGTTTCACTTTTAGATGTCACATATGGCCAATGGAAATCCCTTGGTCTTGAAAATGACTCTCAAATTCCATCTATATCATCAAAATCACACAAATTATCACTGCGTCCAGACATCATGGCAACAGCTGACTATTTGGAGAAATCCAAAGAAAAATCTGATGTAACACTATTGGATAATCGTGAGCGACTAAATTATCTAGAACAGCATATTCCAGGAGCAATTAATCTCCCTTACAGAACGCTTGCGACAAAGGAAAAAATCCTCCGTCCAAAAGATGAAATGAAAAGATTACTTGAAAATCGAGGAGTTACTCCGAATTCTGAGATTATTACTTACTGTGGTAGTGTTGGCACTTTATCTGGTTTGGCGTATTATGCTCTCAAATCAGTAGATATGCCAAATGTAAAATTGTATGTTCGCTCTTTTAAAGAATGGAAGAGTTTGGAAAAACCTATTTCAAAACAAGAATATGCAAATTACTGGGATCTTTCAGCCGAGTAATTAGGCAATCTCATTTCTGAGTTGCTTTGTAACTGATACTTCAATATTATCAAACATTGTTAGCATTTTTGTTTTGTTATCTTTGATGTAATCGACTCCATGATCTTTTAGTCTAATTTTCCAGAGACGAATTTCTCTATGCTCTTCAAAGAATTGTTCAATCATTTGCTGTCCGCATTTATCTGTGTTAATAAACGAATCAAAAATTTCTAGCGTTTTGTCTACATCTTCTTCTTCAATTGATGCCTTTACTTGTTGAATTGCCTGACTAAGTTCTTTGAGATTTTGCACAGCACCTGGCAGCTTCTTTCTTTTAATTCCAAGCAAACTTTTCTTTTCTGTTCCAACTTTACTGGCAATTTCTGGCGCTAAATCATACATTGGTATTTTGTGTAATCCTTCTCGTTTTTCATTTTTTACAATTAATCCTTTTTCTAATAATTTTCTTAATGATTCTTCTGCGTCTGCTTTGTTAAGAAATGTCGTCCAAACTATTGAACCAATTGTATGGTATCCTTGTCTAATTGATTCTAAAACTACAACTTCAATTATTCTTCTAAATCCTTCCTCAACTCTGACATTTGTAAAGTCTTTATCTTTGACTGCTTTTCTTGCATTCTTTACATCAATTTCTATTGAACGCTTTAGTGCATCAATTGATTCCGGTATTTGTGACAACAATGACAGAAAACATGCTTTGTTGTACCATGCCATACCATAAGTTGGATCTGACTCAATAGCTTTTTCAACACTGTTCAAAGCTTTTGAATAATTCTTTTGTTCATAATGAACCAAAGCTTTTAGATTCCATGCTTCTGCATTTGTTACATCGATATCTAAAATTCGATCATAGACCCTTAATGCTTCGGCATGATCATCTAAATGGAATCTGGCATATCCTAATTTTAGTAATGTTTCAACATGATTGGGATCAAAGCGTAAAGCCTGCTCAAATGCTAGTGATGCCTCCTCTAACTTTTCATCTGCCATTAGATTGATGCCTTTTTTGAATAATTTGCGTCGTTGATAGTCAGAATCTGTGAGGCTGGTCTCTTCCTTGTTTGATATCTCGTTCTTATCTGGCAGCTCTGGCTTGGATTTTTTTGAAAAAGGCTTTTTCATTCGAGACTAGAAGCCATTTTTCTAGTTAAATACCATTACATGGGTTTTTACAAAATTTAGCCTTAGAATACTCAAATCCTGTTTGAAAATACAGAAATACTTCATATTTACATCATCGATAGTGTCTAGATCTAACGATAAATTAGAAATTCATGGTTCTGCACCATTTAGGCAATCTGGAGTATTTGAAGTAACTATCTCATTAACTGATTCAAAACCTTCTGAAGAAAGTATTCGTGCTAAAAATTTCCCTACTCTCTGGAAAGATAACTACCATTTGCGAGTAAAGGATGGTCAATTTACTGAAACATTAGGAACATCATCAAAACCCATTCCGCAATCTGTACTTGATTCTGAATCCGTTTGGGTTGTCATAATGGACCAATTCTCCTCACTGCACACAGTCTTTGAGGTTAAAGTTGGCAAAAGTGATTCAAAGAAAACAACTGATGAGCCAAAACCCGAACCAAAGCCATCCCCTCCATCTCCAAAACCTACACGTTCTAGTTTTTCAGAAAAGACACTTTCTGATTCATTTAGTTTTTCAAGTGACAAGACTGTTTCTAATCAACGCGGTTTACCTGGTGGAAAAGGTCCATCTGGTCCACCTGGTCCACAGGGTGACAAGGGTCCATCTGGTCCACCTGGTCCACAGGGTGACAAGGGTCCAACCGGTCCTCCAGGTGAACGAGGCTCTACAGGTCCATCTGGTCCACAGGGTGACAAGGGTCCAATCGGTCCAAAAGGAATTACTGGTGATAAAGGAGATAGAGGTGACAAGGGTCCAACCGGCCCTCCTGGTCCACAAGGTGAGAAAGGTCCAACAGGACCTGCCGGTGAACGCGGTCCAACAGGTCCACGTGGTCCAATTGGAGAGAAAGGTGACAAGGGTCCACAAGGTCCCTCTGGTGAGAAAGGCCTAACCGGTGAACGCGGACCGCAAGGTGGTAAAGGAGAGACAGGTCCACAAGGTCCATCTGGTGAAAAAGGAATTCAAGGTCCACCTGGTGAGAAAGGACCTAGAGGTCCTGATGGTCCAATTGGAGAAAAAGGTCCACAAGGTCCACCAGGTCCATTAGGTGAACCCGGTCCTGAAGGTCCACAGGGTGTAGCTGGTGACAAGGGTCCACAAGGTCCACAAGGTCCCTCTGGTGAGAAAGGTCTAACAGGTGTTCCTGGTCCACAAGGCGAGAAAGGAGAGAAAGGTCCACAAGGACAACAGGGAGAAAAAGGTCCACATGGTCCACCTGGTCCACCCGGTGACAAGGGTCCACAAGGTCCACAAGGTCCACAAGGTGAACGAGGTCCACAAGGTGCACCCGGTGAGAAAGGTCCACAAGGTCCACAAGGAATTCAAGGTCCACAAGGTGAACGCGGTCCATTAGGTCCAATTGGTCCTGCAGGTGAACAAGGTCCACGTGGTGAACAAGGTCCAGTTGGTCAGGCAGGTCCTAGGGGTCCACCCGGTCCACCGGGAGAGAAAGGCCCCTCAGGTGGTATGTCTTCTGAACAAAAAGCATTATTCAAAGAACTATTAGAAATTCTAACAAACAAGAATATTATTACTACTGAGGAACAAATCAAACTGATGAGCTACCTGTACTAGTGGTCATCTTAAAATATCAAAACGCTTTTTACAAATCATGAGTGAAAACAAAGAAAAAATTGAATTTAAGATGCTTGATTACTCAAGACTCGAAAATGAATTTGTATCATTTAAGCTTGAAGATGGAACCATTGTTAAAGTCAAAGTAGATCTTGACAGAGTTGGGAAAGCAACTAATTTTACAAATCCTGATGGAACGCCACACTATGCGATTAACACCTCAGTGAAACTATCTATAATTCCATCTGAAAGAAAATTCTCTGTAGAAAAAACTTCTGTCAAAGGAAAACAATCGAATCCGCCTGGTCAGATGTTTAGTTAAAAAACAATTATGAATTTAGAAAAAGGTAAACAAATCGTCAACTTAATTGACGATTGTTAATTTTTTGACGAAATTATCGTCGTCTTGCTTTTCTTTTTGGAGCAGCTTTCTTTTTGCCACCAGTTGACTTTCGTCTCTTAGCGCCGCCTTTCTTTGCTGCGGTTCTCCTTTTTGGAGCAGCTTTCTTTTTGCCACCAGTTGACTTTCGTCTCTTAGCGCCGCCTTTCTTTGCTGCGGTTTTTCTTTTACTAGCTGCTTTTCTTTTTGGAGCTGCTCGTCTTTTTGGAGCTGCTTTTCTTTTTGTAGCCATTGAGAATTCGACATTTTCATTACTTTTCTATAGTTAAAATGAAGAAAATTACACAAAATGATAACAATTTATCAACGAAATTTTTTTGAAAAACAAATTTTTTTGATCGTAAAATGATCAATAAACACTTTCAGCTGATGGACGACGACCTGGTAACCAACTTGTATGTCCGCAAATTGTACATTTGAAACGTCTTTTACGTTTGTAAGTTGCCATTTCAGGTAGAAAAATCAGTTCTTGTCGTGTTGTATCGATGCAAAACTTACACCAACGTTGTTCAAAACTCTGATCCATCTTATCTTCATTTTTCTTATCTTGATTACTTTTTTTCAAAAAAATTACCGTGATTTGATAATTGTTAAAACATCTTCATCTTGTAAAACATGTGTTATTCCAACACGTTGACCACCAAACTTTACACTTTTTCCCCATACCATTGCATAACGAAAGTCTTTTCTCATGTTACGATGAAGTTTATCACAAATATCTCCAATCGTGGAACCGTCTCTTGTGATTAAAGGTTCTTTAAAGTCTGTTTCTCCACCTTTTGGTCTCATGTAAATTCTAATGAAACGGAGTTTTTCATAAATTCTTTCTTTTAACAAATCAATGTTAACGTTGGAATCTGCTGAAACCTCAATAAAGTCTGATTTAATTTTAGTTCTTAATTCCTTAAGAAATGTCTCATCTACTAGGTCAATTTTGTTAATGATTGTTAGGGCCTTGGAATATGTTTTACTGCCAGAAATAAAATCAATTAACTGCTCTGATGTAATATCTTCCCTAATGACTACTCTTGCACTGGTCATTCCATAGACATTCAATATGTCCTTTAGAAGTTTCTCAGACATTTTTGTGAGTTTAATCTGTTGTGCAACTGCTATGCCTCCGGTGTGAGTTTTTTCTACAACAATATTTGGGGGGTCTTGATTAAGTCTGATTCCTATATTGCCCAATTCGTTTACAAGCACATCTTCATGATATGGTTGAAATACATCTAAAACCAAAAGAACCAAATCAGCATTTCTTGCTACTGACAAAATTCTTTTTCCTAAACCCTTCCCACTTGATGCTCCTTTAATAATTCCAGGTAAATCAAGTACTTGTATGCGTGCACCCTTGTATTCCATCATTCCTGGAACTACTGTTAATGTTGTGAATTGAAATGCACCTACCGCAGATTTTGCACCAGTAATTCGATTCAGTAGGGTTGATTTTCCAACACTTGGTAATCCGATAAACACAACTGTCGCATCACCAGCTCTTCTTACATCAAACCCATCAGTGGTTGAACCTTTTTTTGATTTACCTTCTTCTTGCTCTCGTTTTAGCTTTGCAATTTTTGCACGTAATAATCCCAAGTGATGTTCAGTAGCCTTGTTGATCTGAGTCTTTGCCATCTCATCTTGTATGGCTTTGATCTTCTCTGGAATTCCCATTAGTTGTTTGACCTCCTTTGAAATACTATTTTGGATTTTCGAATCACTGCTTTTATCCTTGATGCAGGAATTGATTGAAAATTATTTGATTCTAAAACAAAATCATCTAAATTCATCTCTATATCCTGATTGTAATCTCTGTAAATCACTTTGTAAATGGAAGGTTCATCTGAAAACCTAGCTTTACTAAAAACTTCATCAAGAATTCCTTTTTTTGTCATGTTAAACATATCTTTTTTTTAGTTTTGAATATTTCTTTACGTAGCAAATATTATCTTCTTTAATTTTAGTCATCCTATGACTCGAAAAACTTTTGCAGTAGACATTGACGGAACTATTACTGAAAATGGAGGTGGAATAATCCATTTGGAGGCACTAAATGCACTTAGGCACCTAAAGAATCAAGGTCATAATGTGATCTTTGTATCTGGTCGTTCCTCAGTAGAAGCATATCTTTTATCAGTATTTGGTGGGACGACTAACATTGCTGTAGGAGAAAATGGCGGGTGCATCACAACTGGCTCAAATAAGCACATATTGTTAGGTGATATCAAAATATGCAAAGATGCATTGTCATTAATTCAGTCAAAAATTGAAAATGTAGTTGAAAAACCAGTTTTTCCACGATTAACTGAAGTAGTACTTCAAAGAACATTTGATATAGAATCTGCTAAAAAAATTCTTGCAGAAAATAAGTGTGATGTAATATTATCCGACAGCCAATATGCATTTCATATTAATTCACATGGGATAAACAAGGCTACCGGATTTGAGAGGGTTATGAAAGATTTGGGCATTAAACGTAATGATGTAATTGCAATTGGTGATAGCGAAACCGATATACCGTTATTTGATCTTGCACACACAAGTATAGCATTGGGAAATTCTTCTGAACATGTTAAATCAAAAGCATCAATAACGGTGTCTGGGAATGCAGGTGATGGTGTTATTGAGGCATTGGATAAACTAGCGCCAACATTTACGGAGTGATAATGATGTCTATGAGGAAAATCCTTGAAGAAATTGAATCCAATCTTGGAGTGATTTTAAAAAAACTTGGATTTCCAAATGTTTCATTTAGTGTAGAGCCTGCAAAGCCCGGCTTTGGAGACATTTCATCCAATGTGTCTTTCTTGCTAGCAAAGGAGTTGAAAAGAAAACCATTTGAAATATCTCAAGCTATCTCTCAAGAATACAATAATTCTCCGGGAAATTATATATCAAAAGTTGAGCCTCATCCATCTGGTTTTGTTAATTTTTTAATAAAACCAGAGCAACTTTGTAAATTAGTTTTAAAAAATTCAACCACTCCTGATTATGGGTATATTGACATCGGAAAGAAGCAACGGATAGTTGTTGAACATACAAGCGTTAATCCAAACAAAGCACTTCACATTGGACATGTTAGAAATATAATCATAGGCGATTGTGTTTCTAGGATTCTCAAAAAAGCAAATTATTCCGTAAGTGTTCTTAATTATGTTGATGACTCTGGTCTACAGGTTGCAGATATTGTTCTTGGGTTTACCAAATTAGGATTTCCAATTGAACCTCCATCTGGGCAGAAATTTGATCATTATTGTGGGGATGAAGTATATGTAAAAACTACAGAAAAATATCAAAATGATCCAAAACTAGAGGAAGAAAGAAAAAACATACTAAAAGAGATTGAAGAGGGTGTATCTGATACTGCTAGCTTTGCTGATTCTGTGACAAAAAAGGTTCTCGCATGTCAGCTTGAAACATGTTGGAATATGGATGTGTACTATGATTGTCTAAATTTTGAATCACAAATAATTCGTTCAGGTTTATGGAAAAAAATATTTGAAAAATTACAAGAACTAAAACTAATTGAATATGAAAACGATGGAAAAAACAAAGATTGTTGGGTTATCCGTGGTGATGGTAAGGAAGAAGACAAAGTAATAGTAAGAAGTAATGGTACTGCCACATACATTGCAAAAGATATTCCCTATGCTGCATGGAAATTGGGCTTGCTTGATGATCCATTTTACTATGAGAAATATCCTGTACCCCAGCCAAATGATAAAGTCTTATGGCAAACTACTCTTTCTAAAAATAATAATCAAAAACCGAGCTTTGCTGGAGATAAAGTAATTACAGTAATTGATTCACGACAATCCAGATTACAGAACATAATTACATCACTAATGTCACAATTCAAATCAAATCCTGATGCATATGTTCATCTGGGTTATGAATCGGTGACATTAAGCTCTGATACTGCAAAAATCTTGGGAATTGATACCCAAGGAAAACAAACACAGATGTCAGGCCGAAAGGGTCTGTATGTTAGTGCTGATTCTGTATTGGAATTACTCCAGGGCAAAACATTTGAAGAAACAAAAAAGCGAAATCCTGATCTTGATGAGAAAAAACTTGATGAAATCTCTAAAAGCATTGCCATAGGAACACTGCGGTATGAGATGATTAAGCAGGATCTTGATAAAATCATAACTTTTGATCTTACAAAATCCCTTAGTCTTGAAGGCGACACTGCACCATACATCCAGTATGCAAATGCCCGTGCTGTAAGAATTTTAGAAAAGTCCGGTATGGCCCCAGACTTTGATGTCTCTTTTGATGATCTTTCTAGCCAATATGAGATTGAACTTGTAAAGAAAATTGGAATGTATGATATTCAAGTTCGTGATGCTGCCAAAAACTTTTCACCTAAGGTAATAGCTCGTTATTGCTACGACTTGGCTGTAACCTTTAATGGCTTTTATGAAAACATCAAAGTCCTTGATTCTCCAGATTCAGGAATAGTAAATCAAAGACTTTGTCTGGTGGAATCATTTAGGAACACAATATCAAACGCATTGGGTCTTTTGGGAATGCCTGTTACCCAAAAAATGTAAGTGTCCAATCTGTCCAGATTGAACAAACTAGTAGATAATATTTGAAATTGGAAATTTATTTTGTTATAAAATGGTGGACATTGGCCAGCTGATGGTGCAAAGAAATTCATCTGTTAAGAGATGCTCATTTTGTAATGATTCCTTAGAACTAAAAGAAGGTGTAACGTTTTTTGATAGAAAATGGTACCATGATTTGTGTTGGTCAAAACTTGAGACGGAGCGTGATTCAACTTGACAAAAGTAATTGTTGTCGATGATGACCTGGACACAGTGGAAGTTTTTTGTGAATATCTTAGCATAAAGGACATTCAAGTATTGGGAAAAGGATTCAGTGGAAAAGACGCTGTCGCTCTTTACAAAGAGCTAAAACCTGAAGTTGTTTTGCTTGATGTGATGATGCCAGATTATGATGGATTTTATGGATTACGAAATATCCGTGAATTTGATCCTCAAGCAAAAGTGATCATGGTAACTGCAGATTTGACATCTGATACTGAAAAGAAACTAAAAGAACTAAATGCATCTGCGATTCTGTACAAGCCCTATGAAATTGATAGTGTAGTTACTACTATCGATAGAGTGAGCAAAGGCGAAATGTTACTAGAAACAATATAATTAGAAAAATCCTAATATTCTTGACTAATTTAGTAAAGTAACAATGAAAATTCTCATCGCTGAAGACGAACCCGACTTACTGGTACAGTATAAGACAATTTTAGAAGATAATGGGCATAATGTAATTATTGCAGAGGACGGTCAAATCGCAATTGATTTTTACAAAAAAGAATCTAGCAAGTTGTCTTCTGATGATGAGGACCAAACCCCATTTGATGTAGTAATTTTGGACTATCAAATGCCTGAGAAGAACGGATTGGAAGTGGCACAATACATACTATCATCTCATCCAAATCAACGAATAATATTTGCATCAGCTTATGTTCAAGAAACTTTGGTTGATTCTATAAAGAATCTCAAACAGATAGTTGAGCTTCTGCAAAAACCATTTGGATTACAAGCTCTTGTTGATACTATTGAGGATAAAGAAATCTACGACGAACTTGCAAAGCTTAACGTTGATGTGAAAAACCTAAAGGACCTAAATCCAACTCATGCTCAAATTCGTGATTATTTGACTGCCTTACAAAAACTCCAGAAAGGTAGAACGTTTTAGCACAATCAGTAGGTTCTTATCTAAAAAATAGTGGCAAAAAAATATGAAGATTAAACAAAAGTCTTTGGTTTTATTTTATTATAATCCCTCCAAAAAATGGCTGGCAAAAATTTCAAAAAATGAACAACTTCATACTCACATTGGAGTCATAAAGCATGCAGATGCAATTGGTAAAGAATACGGTGAACGACTAGTCACAAACAAAGACAAGTACGTCTACCTTCTTGAGCCTACCACGCATGATCTTATTATGAAATTTCAGCATGGCACACAAATCGTGTATCCCAAGGACCTAGGATACATTGCCGCTCGTTCAGGTCTAAAAGATGGTCAAAAGGTTATTGAAATTGGAACTGGAAGTGGTGCTCTCACTACATATGCTGCAAGTATAGTAAAACCCCGTGGGCATGTCTATACCTATGATGTAGACGAATCCTTTATGAAAATTGCAGAGAAAAATATCGTAAAGGCTGGCATGTCAAAGTATGTTACTATGAATAAACTAGATTTGAAGGCAACCAAAAAAGTTCCTGTTATTGATGCTGACCTTGCACTAGTTGACCTTGGAGATCCTTGGACTGTTATCCCACAAGTAAGAAAGATGCTAAAGGGTAGTGGTGCTGTCTTTTGCATCTGTCCAACCATGAATCAACTTGAAAAGCTTACAATGTCATTAGTAGAAAACGAATTTACAGATATTGAATCAAGTGAACATATTTTGCGTACCATTGATGCACGCGAAGGAAAAACAAGACATTCATTTCAAGGAATTGGTCACACAACATACCTATGTTATGCAAGAAAGGCATTTTTTGGCAGAAAGGTGCGAAAGACTAGCAAAAAGTAATCTTTCTTGGAGTTACATCATGTCTGTACGATTCAGACAAACTAATCCTAATAGAATTTTATAGGTATTCTATATCAATCCGAATTGTCTGAACAAAAAGATTCTCGTATTGGTTCTTCTGGTTTATTGACTCAGATTGATCGTAAGATAAAATCACTTGCAAAAACAAAGGAAGAATTAGACAAGAAATCCCAACAAATTCCAAGACCAAGCTTGATTACAGCTCGTGATCTGGAAAGAATTGATTTCTCTGATGAATTATCTAAAATAAAAGAAGTTCAAAGAGAGCGACTCTTAGAGGATATGTCTCAAATTCTCAATGACAAGATTAAGGAGTTGGAACAAAAAGAAAAAGCGGAATTAGAAAAAGAAAAGGTCTTGGAAAACCTAACTAATGCTTTAAATGAAAAAGTTTTCCAACTTGAAATCTCCAACAGACTCGTTTTGGAGCAAAAAAAACGCTCAGATGAATTAAACTTAGAATTACAAGAAACCATCAAAAAACTCAATGATGCTGAAAAAGAGCTCAAAATTGAAAGAGACTGGTTAGCAGACCAAGTTGAAAAGAAATCCCTTGAAGTATTGACAACCATTGATCAATTAATCAAGGCTGAAAACAAGTAAAAAACAAGATTTATCCGTATACTGTATATTCAAAATACTATTGGTCTCAAAAAACATCCAGGCAGCTACTGTAAAAAAATTCATCCCTGCTAGAAATTCTAACTCTAGGAAAGGTGATAATGGAACAGTACTAGTCGTTGGGGGAAGTTACATCTATCATGGTGCTCCAATACTGTCTTCACTTGCTGCATTACGTTGTGGCACTGATCTAGTTTACACAGCAATTCCAAAAGTTAATGTTCAATCAACCCGAGCAATATCTCCAAATCTCATTGTAATACCATTAGTTGATCAAAAATTAACTCGCGGTGCTGTAAGAAAACTACTAGGTCAAATTCCAAAGAGTTTGGATTCTGCTACAATTGGAATGGGCTTATCTGTTCAAGACAATGAGGCACTCAAAATTTTAGTAAAGTCACTTATCGACTCCGATGTAAGATTGTCTCTTGATGCCAGTGCTTTAGTTAGTGATGTTCTTCCATTAATTCCAAATACAAATTCCGTAGTGACTCCGCATGTAGGTGAATTCAAACGACTCTTTGGAGATTCTCCGCCATCTAATCTAAAACAAAGAATAAACATGGTGGAAAAATTTGCAAAGGAATTTTCAGTAACCATCCTTCTAAAGGGCTCTACTGATGTAATTTCCGATGGCAAGAACACATACCTAAATCCAAAAAAGACTCCCGCAATGACAGTTGGCGGAACCGGTGATGTATTATCTGGTTTAGTAGCAGGAATGCTATCAAAGAACAGAAATTCTTTAGAGTCTGCTGTTGCTGCTACCTACATCAATGGGCAGGCAGGAAAGATTGTTCAGCGAAAAGTTGGACTACACATGACATCCATGGACCTAATTGATGTATTGCCTCAAGCAATGAAACCATTTGATCGAATAAAGTGAAGAACATGAAACCAATTTTACAACAAGTTGATTCTGGAATGAATTCATTGATATCTGATTTACAGAAACTAATTCGCCAACCAAGTGTTTCTGCAAAAAATGAAGGAATAGAAGAATGTGCAAAATTATGCAAAAAAATACTTGAAAAACATGGCATAAAATCTGAGTTATTACGTCTTGGAAAGGAAATAGCACCAGTTGTGTTTGGCGAAATTAAATCCAAAAAAAATCCAAAAAAAACACTACTGTTTTACAATCATTATGATGTCCAGCCTGCAGAGCCATTTGATTTGTGGGAACATCCTCCATTTAGTGGTAAAAAAATAGGCAACAAAATTTTTGGTCGTGGCTCATCTGACGATAAAGGTGAATTAATCACCCGAATTAAGGCAGTTGATGCATTTTTAAAAAAAACTGGTGATGTACCTTGTAATATTAAATTCCTAATTGAAGGGGAGGAAGAAACTGGAAGCGCAAACATTGATGCATATCTAAAAAAATTCAAAAAGAAGTTTTCTTGTGATGGTGTAATCTGGGAATTTGGTTATGTTGACTCAAAAGATAGGCCAATTGTCGGACTAGGCATGAAAGGACTCTTGTATGTAGAACTTTCAGTTAAGGAATCAATTAGAGATGCTCATTCTAGCTTGGCGGTTTTAATAAAAAATCCAGCTTGGAGATTAATTGAAGCAGTACACTCTTTGCGTGATTCTAATGGAAAAATTCTCATCAAAGATTGGTACAAAGAGGTTGAACCACTTTCAAAGAATGACATCAAATTGATAAATTCTGAACCATTTGATGAAAATTCCTTTAAGAAGGAATTTGGAATAAAGTCATTTCTGGGAAACAAATCCGGACTTGAAGCAAAAAAGGCTCTTGTTGGTGATCCTACCTGTAATGTGGCGGGATTCATATCCGGTTATACTGGGAATGGGGCAAAAACTGTACTGCCAGGTGAGGCAATGGTAAAGATTGATTTTCGACTTGTTCCAAAGATGAATCCCAAGAAACAAACTCAACGATTAAAATCTCACTTGAAAGCAAAAGGATTCTCAGACATTTCTGTTAAGGTATATCATGGAGAGGCAGCTGCACGTACGAGCTCATCAGATCCTTTTGTCAGTCAAGTGATTGATGCAGCAAACAAATCTTATGGTAAATCCATTCTAAATGTGTCAAATGCTGGAACGGGACCTATGTACTCTTTTGTAAATGTGTTAAAGGCACCTTGTATATCCATAGGTAGTACCTACATGTTTGCAAGAATTCATTCGCCAAATGAATTTACAAGAATTGATTTGTTAAAAAAGACTACCAAATGCATTTGCCACATAATGGAAAATTTTGGAAAAAATTAATGGATTGGTCTTGGAATTTTTTTGATAATGTTTGCAAGTGATACTCTTCCAGGTCCTGCTACAATAATTACAAGACATGATGCTAATAGGATCAAATCCAATTCAAATCCTCCGTCTCCAGTTAAGCTCTTTGCTCCTTTGACGTGAAATATTGCACCCATCATGATAATTGATAGCATGCCTGCAGAAATTCTAGATAGCACTCCGATAATCAATAGTATTCCTGGAACCACTTCAGCTAGTGCAATTGGAATTTGCATCTCTGCTGGCAATCCCATGTTTCCTAAGAATCCGGCAAAACCCGGATTGAATTTCATCATTCCATGAGCGATGAAGATCACTCCAATTGCAGATCTGAGGCCCATGAAGGCAATATCTGCAAGCTTGTTTTCACGAAATGCTGCATCTGTCATTAATCTGCTAACGAGTTTACAATCTATAAACCATTACTACTATTATTTTGGAAATTCTAAAAAAATGTAGAAAACCCTTTATTATGCTCCAAAATCACTTGTGTCATGTCATACATGTACATGCCAGGCGCTACTGCCGTTGGAATTACTTATGATTCTGGTGTCGTTTTTGCTAGCGAGAGAAGGATCGCTTATGGTAACTTTCTAGTCAGCAAAACTACAAAGAAGACATTCCAAATTACTCCAAAAGTTGGGGCAGCATGTGCAGGATTGGTTGCTGACATGCAAATTTTATCATTACAAATATCTGCATTAGCAAAGATTCGCAAGATGGAACTGAAACGAGACGTTCCTCCAAACTCTATTGCAAAGATGATGTCAAATATGATGTATGAGAGAAGATTCTTTCCATTATTGACACAAGTAATCGTTGGTGGTGTTGTGGATAAACCAATCATCTATACTCTTGATCCATTAGGTTCAGTATTGCCAGATGAATATGCCGCAGTTGGTACTGGTGCAGAGATGGCACTCGGTGTTTTGGACCCACAATTTAAAGAAAACATGTCAGAGCAAGAAGCAGTTGATCTAGCTGTTAAAGCAGTTCGTTCCGCAACAATGCGTGATTCATTTAGCGGTGATGGAATTGACGTCTTGGTAATTAACGCAGAAGGCTCAAAAGAGATTCAACATAAAGCAAACTAGTTTTTTATCGCAGTTTTTCCAATTTCCCAGTACTTGTCAGAGATGTAATGAATGTTTTTTACAACTTCTCCTTTCTTCATTGATTCCATTTCTGCGCTGTCTACTAGAGCTTTTCCTACTGCAAGAAACTTGTGCTGTGATTCTTCTATCACGCAAACAATTCTATCTTTTTGAAATTCACTGTAACTTCTAATCCCTGGTCGCATGACGTTTGCTCCATTACACATGAACTTGACTGCCCCCATATCGACCATCACATGTGGGAATTTTTCTAAAATTGACGTCTCTGATAGGAATGGTAGATACTCATTACCTATCTTTAGTGCTACAAATCCTTCACCTGAAATTAGATGTGCATCATCCTGAATTTCATAAACTCGAAGGTTTTTTGATTTTGGAATGTCTATGTTCCATTTCTCTCTGATATCTGTCAGGATATCATTTGTTTCACTTTTGGATACTAGGTTTGACTTCAAGCCTTTACAATCTCTTTTCTAATGTCTATCAGGTCCCTTAAGATAGAACTAGCAGTCTCGATTCCTCCTGCTCCTTTTCCAATGATTGTCTGTGTTCCAGAATGCTCAGAGGTAAATGCTATTGCGTTTAGAGTTCCATTCACGCACAAAGGATCATCTGTTGATATCTCAATTGGGGCTACTTTCAAATCATTATCACATGATGCAATCAATTTTACAGCGCAGTTCTTTTTCTCTGCATTTTTGATGTCTTGCGTTGTCACGTTGCGAATTCCTGTCCTATTTACATCTGGTAATGTTACCTTCATTCCCATTATCCAATTTGCCAGTATCACAAGTTTTGCTGCTGCATCTAATCCATCCAAATCCAAGGACTCATCTGCTTCTACGTACCCCTTTGATTTTGCGTCTTTTAATGCGGTATCAAATGACATTCCATTTGCCATGTTTGTCAAAATGTAATTTGTAGTTCCGTTTAAGATTCCTGCAAATGATGTAATTCTTTCACCCCTGAGACTATTTTTTGCATAATCTAGAATTGGTGTGCCACCACCTACGGTTCCACTAAACTTTAGTGATACTTGATTAAATGTTGCAAGCTCTAAGAGTGAAGGAAATGCGAGTGCTAAAGGTCCTTTATTGACAGATATTACGTGCATTTTATGCTTCATTGCAGAAATTATGTGGGACATACCCGGTTCTGCATCTTTGTAATTACTTGCAGTAGTCTCAATCATTACATCTGCATCTAAGCTTGAAATCAGATCTAATCCAGAAAGATTGTTTTTTGTTTTACCATAATTTTTTACTGTTCCAAATTTCTTTTTTGTTTCGACAAGCTTACTCAAATTTAATCCTGCAGAATCCACTGCACTTCCTTTACTATCAAATACTCCAACAATTCTTGGTTTTAATCCATATTTTGCGTAAAGATCATCTGCACGTGATTCAAATAATTTCGCTAAGCTCTGCCCCACTACTCCAAATCCACACAAAATTATTCGCATTATGTCACAAAATTATATCGCATTAATTAAGATTAACAACGCATCATTGTTCTGATTAATCTTTTTTCTCTAAATCCAAGGATGCAGAGTTGATACAATATCGAAGATTTGTTGGATTGGGACCATCATCAAATACATGTCCTAAATGAGCCCCACATTTCTTACAATTTACTTCAGTACGTACCATTCCATAAGATGTATCTGAAATATACTCGATATTCTCATCAGATACTGGTTTCCAAAAACTTGGCCATCCAGTTCCTGAATCAAATTTGGTATCAGAATCAAATAGTTTTTCCCCACAACAAATGCATCTGTACATTCCTTTATCTTTACAATCAAAATATTTGCCAGTAAATGGTGGCTCTGTTCCTTTGTTTACACATACATCATATTGTTCTGGTGTGAGTTTTTCTTTGAGATCTTTTGGTGGGATCTTTACGGTCATGTTTGTAATTTGTTAATAATTTTATTTAATGTTTTTTCGTTTTTCTTCTGTTCTTTTTTCTGATTCAAATCTTTCTAATTCGTATTCATTCATGTCTGCAAATTTAATTATATTAGAAAGTGTTGGATGAGCTTTGTTAATTTGTTTGAACATGTCTTGAGCTACCTTTCTATAATCTACATGTCCTTGTGGAACCGTTCTTAGTTCTATTAGATGAGTTGCCTCTCTAAGATTTAATCTCATAAAGTATGGATAGTTATATGCAAAATTTACCACGTACTGAGCTTGTTCTGGATGCTTTATTCTGATTTTATTAAAAACATTTTTTGTTTTATCCATGCATTCTTTGTATTCTCTTTCCATGTTTAGAATTGAAATCTCTTTTGGTGTGACAAATCCGTGATCTGTAGTCAAGAGTTGTCTTTCAAGAGTTAATGCACGATGCCTGTGAAAATCTCTGAACATTCCAAAATTGTTTATCAGATCAAACGTATAGTTTGTCATCTCAAATGCTCTAGATGGTCTATGACGCCTATTTTTTCTTAATTTTGCTAAATATTCTATGATCTTTTTCTTTTTTGTGATGGGCATCTTCTTTACTGCATCAAGTATTGTTTTGTATGTCAAACTTGGTGATTGCTCGTATAATGATGCAGAGATGATTTTATTCATTGCACCAGTCTCTGATTCATACTCTACAAGTTTTGTAATTGATTTTGTTGAGATATTTTTTCTAGCTAACTCATTTGCATTTTTCTTTGCTAATTTCTTTATGTCATTTAGATAATCTTGCAGTGCCTTACCATACTTGTCATTTGAGCGTCTGACAAAAGATTTGATTGTAGTATCCAATTCTACCTTGATTTTTGAGGCTAAATCTTGCTCTTCTTTGAGATTTGAGCTATAAAGAATTGTCAATAGATATTCAAATGCTCGTCCGTTTCCAGTAATTCCAACATTTGTTAGTGTTGATGCTGGCAGCAGTCCTCTAAGTATGTCAAGTGCTTTAGCTTTTGTAGAGCCATTGTAAATCATATTTGCAGATTTTATGTCTTGTTCGTTTTTTAATTTTGAAAATAATTTTTCTTTTCCATCATTGGAATCTTTGAATGTGTATTTCTCAATTGGAAATTTTTCTCTAACGTATTTTATCATTGGCTCAATACTTTTGGAATACACATCAAATGAAAAATTACATGCATCAATGTAATCATCAGCAAATTTTGTTTTCATTAAATCTGGATCTCGATAAAATCTGTATTCTCCATTTACTTTTTTATTCCATGTTACATATCGTGAAGATTTTTCCAAGTATGACAAACCGATTCTTCTATCTTCAATTTTTTTAACTGCAATATTTGATAGACCTTCAATTGCAATCTGTGCCTCACCAAGCTCTGCAACTGAATCGTCTCCATACTCAATTAGTACTCTATTGTAAAATTCCTCTCCTCTGTTTTCATTTTTTAAAAACTCATCAAGAAAGACACGTCGCATGTTTTTGTCCGTTCTACTATACCTTGACATTAGTGCACCGCGATCAACTTGTCTTGGGGTAATTATTGCAAAAACAGAATCGTCCGTGTTTGAGAAATGATCAGCTAGGATCTTTTTTTCTTTATCAGAAAACTCAGACAATACGACTTGAGAGTAATCTAATTATTAATTTCTATTTCTTTCCTATCTGGATCAGATCTGGTGCTTTTGTGCTTTGCATTCCTTTTGATTGCCATCTTAGTAATACTTCTTTGAATGCATTTGCATCTTCTTCGCTTTCAGTATACATTAGCATAGTTACCCATCTTCCCTCGCCAGCTTTTCCGCCAACTGAGTTCATCCAAAACTTGCTTGGTAATGTCTGCATAGCTTTGTTGTCTGCATCTTTGGAAATCTCTTTCCACCGATTTGCAACAAAATCCAGAATCTGGACTAGTCCATTTCTATCTATCATGGTTCATCTAAAACATCAAGGATTTTAATATCTTGCAGAAATTTTGATTTAGTTAAATTATTCTTACTAAAACTAGAAACCTTACTAACACAGTCTTGGTTATATGTACAACTAGAGTTTTGCGCATGAGCAATGACGATATCGAGATAATCGGTAAACAAGTCAAAGACATGTACGGTACCTCCATGGGAAAGGTAATCGGAACAATAACTGACATTGATGGAAGCATTCAGACAGTTGGCGTAGACTGTGGTTCACAAGGGCTCCAGCAAATTCCTTATGAACAATTGGTTGCACAAGGCAATGTTGTTATTTTCATACCAAAATGGAGACTCGATTCACAAAGACTATTGCGCGAAAAAGGTCTAACACTGCGTCGCCTCAAAGCTCTGATGGAAATTGTTTCACAAAACGATGAAATGAAGGATGATGCCGAAGTCATTCATGAAAAGTACAAGGCAAAACTTTTCACATTGGGTGAGACAGAACACGAAATCACAGCTAAACTAGAAGCAAGACTTGCAGAGTTAGATGAGCAAATGAAGGCAGTAAAGATGCTGGTCTTCGATGCTAAAGTGCAATACAAGAGCAACGAAATTTCTGAATCTGTGTTTGAATCAGTAAAGCGCGAAACTACTGATCTAATCGAACACATAACTCATGAGAACGCAGAAATTTCAAATGTTCAAAGAAGAATCAATGATCTTGAAATGGAGGTTCAACAAACATTAGAATCTCCAAAGCAACATTTGCAAGATTCAGCCGTCTCATATCTTGATGATAGCTCCAACATAGAGTCAAAGCTTCCTGAAGCACCAACACATGAACCAACAACTGCACCCTCAGATACACCAAAAGAAGCTGAGCGTGCACCACAAATACCACAACCACCCCAACAGGTGACACCAATCACATCTCAACCAAAAGCACCCCAAGACGACTGGCTTGCTAGAATGGAAGCACAATAGTTTTTTTTTAAACTATTTTTTTTAACATTTAGATAGTTTATTCTATAATCGATTTCATGGCTGAGACATTTAACATTGGTCTTGGAAATAACGACACTCAAACACGTAAACGAGCCGAATTTGATTTTACTTCTTTTTGGGCAGAACAGGCAAAGAAACTGGATTGGTTTGAAGACTGGGATGTTACACTTGACTGGAATCCTCCATTTGCAAAATGGTTTGTTGGAGGAAAAATTAATGCATCGTACAATGCGTTAGACGTTCATCAAAAGACCAAATCCAAAAAGACTGCAATTTTTTGGGAGGGCGAAGATGGAACTTCAAGAAATATCACCTATGAGGAGATGTGGATTACGGTTCAAAAATTTGCAAATGCCCTAAAATCACTTGGCGTCAAAAAAGGTGATAGAGTCACAATTTACTTGCCAATGGTGCCTGAATTACCAATATCCATGCTTGCATGTGCAAGAATTGGGGCAACTCACACTGTAGTCTTTTCTGGGTTTTCTGCAACGTCTCTTGCAGACAGAATTGAGGACTCTAAATCAAAGATTGTAATTACTGCTGATGGTGGTTTTAGAAGAGGCTCTGTTGTTGAGCTAAAATCTGTAGTTGATGAGGCAATTACAAATAATGACTCTGTTCAAAATGTCATCGTTTTAGAGAGAACAAAAACTCCCATCCAAAAAAATCCTAGAGATTTACTATGGAGTGATCTGTTAGAGTCCTCATCAGCCGACTGTCCTGCTGAAAAACTAGACAGCACTCATCCTCTGTTTATTCTATACACTTCTGGCACTACTGGAAAACCCAAGGGAGTTCTGCATGGAACTGGGGGGTATCTTACTCACATTCACTCTACATTTGGGTGGGCATTTGACATCAAAGACTCTGATGTCTTTTTCTGTACTGCTGATATTGGATGGGTTACAGGACACAGCTATGTTGCATATGGTCCCTTGTTACATGGGGCAACTCAAGTAATCTATGAGGGTGCACCTGATTATCCATCTCCATCACGAATGTGGGAGATTCTACAAAAATACAAAGTTACAATATTTTACACCACTCCTACTGCATTGAGAATGTTTATGAAATTTGGAGATGACATCCCAAATTCTTTTGATCTTTCTTCTTTGAGATTACTTGGAACTGTAGGTGAGCCAATTAATCCTGAAGTTTGGAAGTGGTACTACAAAACTATTGGAAAGCAAAAATGTCCAATCATTGATACATGGTGGCAAACTGAAACTGGCGGTATGCTTATCTCTCCGTTGCCTGGTCTAGAAACTATTCCGCTAAAACCTGGTTCTGGAACCTTACCAATTCCAGGAGTTGACATTGCAGTTGTTAATGAAGAAGGCAACGATGTAAAACCAAACACAAAAGGATACTTGATAATTCGCAAACCTTGGCCTGGAATGCTACTGACTCTTTGGGGTGATGATACAAAATATCAAACAGTCTATTGGTCAAAATACAAAAACTGTTACTATCCTGGGGATTATGCGATAAAAGATGAGGATGGATACTTTTGGTTGCTTGGACGAGCAGATGACGTCCTCAAAGTTGCAGGACATAGAATTGGTACTGCTGAGCTTGAGAGCAGCATAGTTGCACACCATGATGTAGCTGAATCTGCCGTATGTGGAATTCCAGATACAATAAAGGGTGAGGTAATCATTGCATTTGTTGTCCTAAAAGAAGGAATTTCAAAATCACACGATACATTGAGAAAAGAGATAGTATCTGAGATTCGAAATGGAGTAGGGCCTATTGCTACTCCTGAGCAGATTTACTTTGTTTCAAAATTACCAAAGACTCGCAGTGGGAAAATCATGCGTAGATTACTAAAGGCAATAGCTAGTAAGGAGAAGATCGGCGATGTAAGTACCCTTGAGGATGGGGCCGCAGTAAATGAAGTTCAATCAGCATTTGATGAGCTTCAAAAATCAATTAACAAAAATTAATTTCTGATCTCTGAGAATTTTTAGAGCTGTTCGTTCTGCACAAACATCATGTTAAACTTTTAGGGGTTACTAGAAAATATGAAAGTCATTTTGGTCCTCTTATTGGTTACCGGAATGATTTTCATACCTGGAACAGCATTTGGGTGGAAATCATTATCGTATGAAAAAGAGTACTGTTCGATAGAATGCAGTACTTCTATTCAAAGCATTGATCATGCTGCACCTATGAATTTCATTTTATTGGGAGTATTTTCAGTAATAGGCCTTGGCATATTCTATAAAATTTCTAGAACTGGCAAGTTTGATGTATTTACCCTCAATTGTGATGAATGTGGAAGAAAGACAAATGGCCTAAAATGCCCATACTGTGAGACAACAAAACAAAGACTATGAGAAATTTCTTATCTCAAATGCCAACTCTCTAGATTTTTTAATCGCTTGTCTTAACTCTGAATGAATTTTTGATAATTCCTCTTCTGGGGCATCGTATTTTTTCTTCATCTGGTACTTTTCTGCCAAAAACTCTACTTCTTCTATACTTCTTCGTAATTCCCACTTTAATCCCATAATCTTGTGCTTTATCCACTCTTTACCGTCTGCATCTGGGTTGACAAAATAATCCCCAATATCCATTAGATGTAATTTGGAATAATTTGATTTAAGTAATTAAGCCCAGACTTTTTCTCTAAAGGTCCATCTCTTATTTAGAATAAAGTTGCTAAATGCAGCAGTAATTACAGCTAATATCAGTGCAATTGGATATGATAATCCATTACTGTCTACAAGATAAAACACCATTCCAAGCTGAACTAGTGCACCAAATGAGCTAAATGCAACAAACTTGCCATATTGCGTTAATGTTCTCTTTATTCCAAAGTCCCTATCTCCAAATGTCCATGCTTTGTTAAGAACAAAGTTTGATGTCATGGATAATGCAATTCCAATCATGTTTGCATGAAGATACCAAAGCTCTGATGGGCCACTTGCAAACAAGAGTGATGCGATAAAGTTTACTGCAAGTCCTGATGCTCCAACAGTGAAAAACCTCGCAGCTTTTGAGAGGAATTTTACTGATGCTCTCTTTTCATTGACTCTTTCTGGTTTTCCAAATCGGTATAGCTTCCAAACATCACGAAGATAATTCAAAATTGTAGATGTACCAAGCTTGCTTGAGCCAAATTCTCTATCAATAAACGTGTAAGGAATTTCATGAATTTTTACTCCTCTTCGTTTAACCAAAATTTCTAAGAGCATTTTGTAACCTTTTGTATCAAATTTTAATCCGTTAATGATGTTTTTTCTAAATGCAAAGAATCCTGACATTGGATCTTGTGCATCAACTCCAAGTCCTGATTTTGCAATCTTTGTTGCAATTTTGCTCATAAGCTTTCTTTTGATTGACCAACCTTGAATTCTGCCACCTTTGGTGTATCGTGATGCGACAACTAAATCATATTGTGATTTTATTGATTCTATCATTTTTGGAATCAAGCTTGGTGGGTGAGAAAAATCACTATCCATTACTACGATGGTTTCTCCTCTCGCTTGCTGGATTCCGTTTAAGACTGCAGAGCTTAATCCTTCTTTTGCTTTTCTATGAATCACATTTATTGTATAATTTGTAAAACCCTTAATTGACTTCCAATAGTCCTCGACAATTTTACCAGTACCATCCGGTGAATTATCATCAACTACGATTGCTTCAGTTAGCACATTTTTTGGGATATGCTCGCCAATGGACTTTAGAATTTGTTTAATGTTTTGCGATTCATTATAAGTTGGAATAATGATTGATACTTGCGTTTCCTGAGCCATCCTGTTATTTTGATGAGATTTTGAATAGAATTTAAACTGTTAATTTATCGATATGATGCAAAAGGTTGCAATTTTCAAACAATTTATGCGTGATTTTATCTGATCTGAGTAATTTACTCTACAAAATGAGTCCTAACTAGCTGGTCATAATATCTAATTGATTTCATGTTGACAAACTCTAGCATTCCATATCTTGACAGCTCTCGTCCAAAACCGCTCTTTTTTACTCCTCCAAATGGAATTCGTGGATCAGAGACTAGAACGTTGTTAACTGAGACCATTCCTGATTCAATTAATCTAGAATACTTGTCTGCCTTTACAAGATCCTGTGTCCAAAGACTTGCACCTAATCCAAAGCATGTATCATTAGCATACTTGATTGCATTTCTTTCATCTTCCACTACTGTGATTGCGGCAACTGGTCCAAAGGTTTCCTCGTATCCTACCTTCATCTCTTTTGTAACTCCACCAACAATTGTTGGCTTGTAGAAGAATCCTTTATCTCCAATTCTTTCTCCACCAGTCAAAATTTGTGCGTTATGTTTTCTTGCATCATCAACTTGCTCATCTATTGTTTCAAGACCTCCTTTGTTAACCAGTGGCCCGATATCTGTGTCTTCAGATAATGGGTCCCCGACCTTTAGCTTTTCAGTATTTTTTACAAACTTTTCAATGAAACTGTCTGCAACATTTTTTGCAACAAAGAATCTTTTGGATGCAACACAGCTTTGGCCACAGTTAATGAAACGTCCCTTTACTGCACCTTCTGCTGCTTTGTCCACATCTGCATCACTACAAACTATGAAAGGATCACTTCCTCCAAGCTCAAGAACACATTTCTTTAATCCTCCAGCTGCTTTCTGACCTACTTTGATTCCAACTTCAGTACTACCGGTAAATGTAATACCTGAAACATCTGAATCCAATATGTGTCCTGCAACTGACGAATTTCCAACTGCAGTCTGAAATACTCCTGATGGTACACCAGCTTCAGCAAGAATGTTTTCTATTTCTATACCACACTGTAATGTTGCACTAGCTGGCTTTAGGACAATTGTATTTCCTGCAGCAAGTGAAGGTGCTGCAAATCTAAGAGCTTGCCAATAAGGAAAGTTCCATGGCATGATGCTGCCAATTACTCCTAATGGCTCAAATGCAATGATACTTTTTCGCGCATCTGTGTTTAGGACTTCATCATTAAGAAAGACCTGACCATTATCTGCGTAAAACTCCATTGCCCAAGAACATTTTATTAATTCAGAACGTGATTCTTTGATTGGCTTTCCCATTTCCTTTGTAGCAACTTCAGCTAGCTTGTTAGATTGCTTTCTTAATTCCTGGGAGACTATCTGTAAGATTTCCGTTCTTCTCTTCCAGTCCTTCTTCCATTCTCGAAAAGCATCTTTTGATTTTTTAATGATATGTGTAACTTGATCCTTTGAAATTGTTTCATATGTTGCTAGTTCTTCTCCAGTGGCTGGATTAATTGTAGTAACGTTTTGCGCTTGACTCATTGTGGGAATTTGTACTACTTTGATTTAGTCATATTAGTCTTGTTAAACTCTGCTAACATCTTGGCATAGTTTTCCATCATCATTTTCATGAAGCTATCCCAAGTTCGTATTGTGTCTAATCTAACCTGGAGATGGTTCTTGAATAAGTTACCATACACATCGATCTGAGCTGTCATCAAGTTTGTGAAAGTTTTGTTTGCCTCACTAAACATCTTTAACACATTTTTATCTAAATTTAGATTATCAAAGAACTCTTTTTCAGAGATATAGCATGTCCCAAAAACATTATCAAGTGAATGAAGATATTCTCTGTAATAATCTGAATACATCTGAATGTATAATGGAACTTGAGACTCTGCCTTCTGAATAATCTCTGAAGTGCTACTTTTCATTACATCACAGATTGAGATTTTATCCTCTTTTGGTTTTGATGTTGGTTTGTCTGTTACCAAGATATCTAATACCTCAAGATAATATTTAAGGTGGTGTCCAAACTTGCAAGACGAAATTGGAACAAATCTGTTTTACTCATCCGATTCATTGATAAGATAAAGAATACTATACAAAATGGGGAATGGGCATGAATAATGATTCCAACATTGAAGATATTGATGAAGAGTTTAGGCTATTAGCTGAAAAACGAAAAAAACTTGCAGAATTAACAAGGGGATTATCCAGCTCTGAAATTCCTGCAGCAGAATCTAATCCAAATCCAGACTCTATACAAGAACCTCTTTCCGAACCTGAACCACTAGAGGAGCCAGTTGAGGAAATTACTTCTAGCGTTGAAGAAAAAGAGACCTTTGAAAAAATTGAGAATGAAGAGGTTGCCAGAAAACCCACCAAAGAAGCTCCATCTGAGGATGATTCTGAAAAATATGATGACGGTAAACTTGCATTATCAAAAGATGAAATTCTAGAGTTTTGTGACCGAATAATCACAAAATGGCAAAATGATCCAACAAAGGATGCAAGACATATTTTTGCAATGAATGCTGTAAAGACCAGCGTCATCTGGACTGAGGAGGAAACCCTCAAAGAGATATGGAAGGAGATATTCACATGGGCCTTTGATATTTTATACAAAAATGCTATCGCTCAAGCAAAGGGTGAAAACATGAAGTGGTCTCAAATTTTAGATCAGATTGGAAAGAGCTAAAATATCTAACTTGTAACTGAACCTGCAAGCATCTTTTCTACTTCTTCTTTGTGCTCTTTGCAGTATAGTCCTGACTCCTTGCATTTTGGGCAATTAAGATACTTTGTAAAGTCCATATCGCCCAATTTTTGATGATAGGATATAGATCTTTCTAATGATTCATCAGTATGTGAAACTTTTTAAAAATTGTCTACTTTGAGAATTAAGAAACTCATTAAATAAAAGAAGAAAACGGTTACTGTATGGATGCACCTGTCGATGACACTTATCACTTGATCATCCGAACAAAAAATTCCGATGATCTTCCTGATGTTGAAAATTATATTCGTGATCTAGATAGAAAAGGATTCTTTAGAGATTTGATTAAACAGGGGAAACTAACAGTTGAGGAAGTACAGAAATTACCTTTTGCAAAAATGTGTGAAATTTTCTTTAGACGAGAGCATCAAACTCTAAAGAGTGGGGACATTAGAATCTTCAAAAATACCGGTGACTATTCAATATACTTTGATTCTGGTGAGTAGTCAAAAAATAAAAACAGATTACCCGACTGTGTAATCTGCATAGTTGACTTCATTGAGAATTCTATCAATGATCTGTTTTTGACCTCCTTTGTTGTCAATTGTGACTAGCAGCAAGTTTCCACTTGAGAGTGGAATTGTTACTCTTCGAAGCTTTTCATAAACTGCTAATGTGTACAATCCTTTTCCAATCTTGTCATAGTGACGCATTCTTGATTTCCATGCCTTTGCTGCATGCAGTAGTGTTTCTTGGGTTTCTTCTGGTGACAAATAAAGTTCAGAGTTGCCTTTTGATTTTGACGTCAATACCTTTCCTTCCATGTCGCACACTGCCGCATACCTGATATTCTCGTCTAATGCCAAAACTCTTCCTAATTTTGTTTCATAATCAAGTTTCTGGGACATTAATTTAGGTATCATTTACGTTAAAGATAAAATGCAACTCAAAGATAATTAAAATTCGTTTATTATTTTCTCAAATTTCTCTCAAGTTTTTACTCTGAAACTCTATGGTAATTTTCCGCCTAGTTTGTATGATAATTCCTCTTTTTCTTCTTCTATCAATTTGAGCATCATGTCTTCTGATTCTTGATACTTTTTGATATTCTCTTCGGCAATCTTTTGAACTCCTGACTCTTCTTCGGAAAATGGGAGTGCCATCAATGATGCCACAGCTACAATAACTGCTACTCCTAGTATTACTCCAATCATGGTCTTTTTTGATGTCTCCATCAAGTCTCCTATTGGTAAATTTTGAGATTAATCCTATGTTGATCATTTCGCACAAATCTGCTACTGCTTGTAGGGCTTGAATTGATAATTTTCCTATGAGACATGGCAAAATCGACATTTTTTAGCACATAAAATAAAATACTCTGTTAAAGAATTATCATTATGAAGAGTCTTGTTCTAGTTATTGCACTTTCAATAATTTTTAGTGCCGTCCCACTATCCTATTCTCAATCAATTGCATACTTTCCACCGCCAATGAAACAAATTCAAGATGGAGTGTTACCATCAAGCATTACTTGCACTGAGGGATTAGAATTAATCTTCAAACTATCTAATGGTAGCCCTGCATGTGTAAAACCTTCTAGTGTAGTAATATTGTTAGAGCGTGGTTGGGGTGCTCATTCATTACCTGATGTAGTCCCAGATGCAATTCAAAATTCTGATGAGACAAAATACGGAGAATACAAAGTTACAACCAGTATGGTAAACTATGATGAATACTCTGGATTCCTTGCAAAACCAACTTCATCTGAATCATTTCCTGGAGTAATTCTAATTCATGAATGGTGGGGCCTAAATGAAAACATCAAAGATACTGCAGAAAAACTTGCATCATATGGATATGTGGTTTTAGCAGTTGACCTCTTTGATGGAAGTGTAGCTACCAATGCTCAAACTGCAATGGCTCAGGTAAGTGCGTTTGACCAAGAAAAGGCAATCATGAACATGAATTCTGCAGTAGAGTATCTTAAGACATCAAATGATGCTCAAATGATTGGTTCTATTGGTTGGTGCTTTGGTGGTGCACAGTCACTAAACCTTGCATTGGAGAATCCAGAAGTTGATGCCACTGTAATCTATTATGGTAGACTAGTTACTGATTCTGATTCTTTGTCTGTGTTATCTGCACCAGTGCTTGGAATCTTTGGAGAATTAGACCAAGGAATTCCACCAAGTGTGGTAAATGAGTTTGAATCTGCACTTGATTCACTGGAAGTGCCAAATGACATCTACATTTATCCAAACGTGGATCATGCATTTGCTAATCCTACAGGTGAGCGATATGCTCCTGAAGAAGCAGACGATGCATGGGATAAGACTTTGGAATTTTTAGAGTCAAATCTCAAATTGTAATTTTTTAATAAAAAAAGTGTGGAGGAAAAGGACAACTCCACACGGGATTTTTCTCTCGAATCACCTTGTGCTCAGACTAGTAACATGTCCCTGTGTAATGTCTTTTGAAAACTGCTCAAATCCTAGAGCACAGTCTGCGTGAATCCTCTCTAGTGTTGCATAGTTGCAGTTTCCACAAAGCTGTTGTATTGGCTGTCTGCATTCTGAGCACCAAGATTCAACTTGTAACTCATTTCCACAGTTCCGACATAGCTCGTCTGGCATTTCTTTTCACCTATGGGAAATTTCTTCTACCGATTCTCCACTTGCTAATTTTTGTCGGTGTATGCGAAAACTTTTCTAGCGACGTCTTGACCGACTTTATTGATTCCTTGATGTGGGAGATAGGTTGTTCTGTTAGTGATGATAAATCCTTCACTTGACTTCACCTCCTACTCCACTGAGACCATCTTGCCTTTTGGTTTCTCTTCGGCAAGGGTCAGTTCTACTTCAAGAATTCCGTTTTTGTAAACTGCTTTTGCAGAATTCTCATCCACTTCGTACTTTAGTGGAACTGTAGTGCTGTATCTTCTGTCTCCGTGTTCTGCTGAAATTGAGACCGCATTATCCACTACATTGACCTTGATGTCTGACTTTTCAATTCCCGGCATCTCAGTCGTGAGTTTCAGCTTGCGTTCTTTTTCATTTAATATCTCATCAACAAATGGCTCTCTTACGCTAGAATCTGCAATTGCAGTTGTTGGTCTAACGTTTCCCCATTCGTTAATTCGGGGTTTGCCATCAGGACCAATGGTCATCTGATAGCCATAGTAATATGGACCGAATGTCTGAATACGGTCTGCTGGTCCTTCGAAGACGTCATCGGCGGTAAAAAAGCGATTCGACAATCTTCGAAATGTCTTTTCGAATTGGTCATCAAACCACATATGTTGTTCACCGGATATGTAATATCTATGACATTATTTAAGAATTTGTGTGTTTCAATTGATTAATTACATAATGTCTCATATATTACAAATCTTAAAATATTGGATTACACATAATGCGCACTTGATGGAATAATGACATCACAACCACAAGTTATCCTTCTAAAAGAAGGAACAACTCAAACAAAAGGTAATGATGCCCAAAAAAATAACATCCAAGCTGCCAAGCTAATTTCTGAAATAGTTAGAACCAGTCTTGGTCCAAGAGGAATGGACAAGATGCTAGTAGACTCACTTGGAGATGTTACCATTACAAACGATGGTGCAACAATTCTCAAAGAGATTGATGTACAGCATCCTGCCGCAAAGATAATGGTTGAGACAAGTAAAGCAACTGACACCGAAGTCGGTGACGGTACAACTTCAACTGTTGTGTTGGCCGGTGCACTATTAGAAAAAGCAGAAGAACTAATAGCAAAAAATGTACATCCAACTATTGTAGTTGATGGGTTCAAAAAAGCATCTGAGAAAGCAATTCAGATGTTAAAAGAAATTGGCATAAAGGTAGATCCACAAGATAAGAAATTTTTGAAAAAAGTAGCAACAACAACTTTGTCATCAAAGCTAGTATCCAATGATGCAGATACACTTGCAGACATTATAGTTGATTCTGTACTTTCCGTAGCTGAAAAACAAAGTGATGGATACAAAGTAGACATTGACAACATCAAAGTGGAAAAGAAAGGTGGCTCCTCCATCAGAAACACTAAACTTGTTCACGGGATAATTCTTGACAAAGAAGTAGTTCATGGTGGAATGCCAAAAAGAGTTGAAAATGCAAAGATTGCACTCATTAACTCTCCACTAGAGATAGAAAAAACCGAGTTTGATGCAAAGATTAACATCAACTCCCCAGAGCAAATTCAAAACTTTATTGATGAAGAAAATAGAATGCTCAAAAACTTAGTTGACAAGGTTTCTAATTCTGGGGCAAACATAGTCTTGTGTCAAAAAGGAATTGATGATATGGCACAATACTATCTTGCAAAAGCAGGAATTATGGCCGTTAGAAGAATCAAAGAAAGTGACATGACAAAACTTGCAAAAGCAACCGGTGCAAGAGTTGTTACAAACATCAATGAACTTTCAGAAAAAGATCTTGGCCATGCAAATCTTGTTGATGAAAGACAAGTTGAATCAGACAAATGGGTATTCATTGAAGGATGCAAAAATCCAAAAGCTGTGACCATCCTTGCAAGAGGTGGTTCACAAAGAGTAGTCGACGAAGTTGAGCGTTCAATTCACGATGCTCTAATGTCAGTAAAAGACGTCGTAGAATACCCATATGTTCTAGTTGGAGGTGGTGCCGCAGAAGCACATGTTGCAAACAAACTTCGAGAATGGACCAACTCCCTTGATGGACGACCTCAATTGGCAGCACAAAGATTTGCAGAAGGAATCGAGACTATTCCTCTAGTCTTGGCTGAAAATGCAGGAATGGACCCACTTGACACTCAGGTTCAACTGAGAGCAAGAAGTTCCAAAGGAAAGGCTTCGTTTGGTATAGATGTAATCAACACCAAAGTTGCCGATCTTGAATCTGAAAACATCTTTGAGCCCCTAGCCGTAAAAGAACAAGTAATCAATGCGGCTACAGAGGCAGCCTGCATGATTCTGCGAATAGATGATGTTATTGCAGCATCAAAATCCCATAGTTCTCCACCACCGGGAGGACCTCCTGGAATGGGTGGAATGCCAGGAATGGATATGTAATTTTCATATCCTTTTTTTCTTATTTTTTCTCAAATAGCATACCACAAGTTGCCCGTCATATACTAATAATTCAAACGTGTATAGATATCATGCCACTAACAGTGCTAAAACATAACGACTCCATAGGACAAAACCTAGTTGAAAGTGAGGCCAAAAACCCTCTTTCAACTATTGGTTCAAAGACTAATTGGACATATGTTGCAGGATTATCATGGATATTATTAGATGACGAGTTTGAATACTAATGATATCAATCATTAGAAAATACTAAATAGAAAAACAGGTTTCATAAACAATGCAAAAAACTCTCTTTACACTTATCATATTATTTTCACTGTCCTTTATGATACTAAATAATCCAGTATACGCTCAATCATCAGCACCGGATCCAATTACAAATCTTGCAGCAGTTCCAGGTAATGGCTCAGTGCATCTTGTATGGTCGGCACCAGATAACAATGGCTCTCCAATTACAAGCTACAAAGTAATTCAATGGGTTACGGGTTCTGATACCTTTACGACATTTCCAAATTTGAGTAATACTGCATCAGTTACTGTAACTGGTTTAAAAAATAATGTATCATACAGCTTTAAAGTTTACGCAATCAACTCTGCAGGTACAAGTCTTGATTCAAATATTGTATCTGTCACCCCTACAGCTTCTGCACCTGCAACTGATGTTCCCGATGCAGTAACAAATCTTCAGGCAACAAGGGGAAATGGTAAAGTCAATTTGTCATGGACCACTCCTAACAGTAATGGCTCGCCAATCATAGGATACACTGTAACATATTGGCAAGTTGGTACCGATGCATTCAAAACTAAAAAAATTGATGGTGTAGCAACATCTACACAAATCACTGGTTTATCAAATGGTGTTCCATATGCTTTTAGAATAAATGCATTAAACAATATTGGAACTGGTCCTGATTCAAACGTTGACTCTGCAACCCCGTCTGAATCTGTAACTGCTTCTGCACCAAACCAAGTAAGGGGTCTTGTTGCTGTGCCAAGTAATGGTCAAGTATTATTGTCATGGATAGAGCCCTCTGATAACGGCTCACCAATTACAAGCTATAAGGTAATAGCCAACGAAAAAGGCTCTAACACATTTACAACTTATCCAAACCTAGGTGATTCTACCAAAGTCACCATTACAGGATTAAGAAACGATGTAACCTATGAATTCAAAGTGGTTGCAATAAATGCAATAGGCCAAAGTAAAGACTCCAATAAGGTATCTGCATCCCCAAATACCCGTGTTCCTATTGCAATAACAAATCTCAAGGCTACTCCTGGGGATGGAATGGTAACTCTAAACTGGTCAGTCTCATCTTCTGTTTTGGATTCTATTAGCAGCTATCGTGTACGTGAATACAGGCCAGGTGTAAGCACTTTTGTCACACATGAGATATTGGGAAAAGCAACTACTGCAACAATTGATGGTCTTACAAATGGAATCCCATATGGATTTAGAATTGTAGCTGTCAACTCTGAAGGAATTGGACCTGATTCTAGTACTGTTTATGCAACACCAATGCCAAAACCTGATGTATCAAAGACACCAAGTCAGGTTTTAAATCTCAAGGCAACCCCTGGAGATAAACAAGTTACTTTAACTTGGAACAAGCCTTTTGATAATGGTTCGCCAATAACTGGTTACAACATTATTCAATTCAAGACTGGATCTAACACATTTACAACAATTCCAAAGTCTGATGTCTCGACAAGTGCCGTTGTAACTGGACTAGTAAACAGTGTAAGTTACAACTTTAAAGTTTCAGCAATTAATGCAAACGGTGAAGGACTAGAATCAACTGCAGTTTCTGTCGTACCATCTGCTCCTCAATCTAATCTGCAATTGCCTTCTTGGATAAAAAATAATGCTTTACTGTGGGCTGAAGGAAAGATTTCTGACAAGGAATACGTTCAATCAATTGAATACTTGATTAACAATAAAATCATCAAGATAAAATAATCTACATTAAGCAAAGAACAACGCAAAGAAAATAATTATAATTATTATTGGCATCATCTTTCTCATCTTTGAATTAATTCTCTCTGCTTCTTTTTCCTTTTTGTGATCAATGTAACGCATCTGAATAACCATTGATAGTAAATTATTCAAAAAGAGCGAATATGCAATTATCATGATTTTATCCATCAGTGTGAGATATCCTATGGGTGGAAGTTGACCTGCAGCATTTAGATGTGCAGCAACTGCAGCTAAGAGAGTTGATGCCCCAAGTCCAATTCTTGCAGTAAAGTTTGTCGGACTCATCCAAAATGCTAGCATGGCAATTGTTGTAATTATTAGAACCGGAAATATGGTCTTCAAAAATGATGATAGGGGAAATCTCTCAATGTCTAATGCAAAGACATATCTTGAAAAAGTTGTGTTATCAGAATATTCATGCTCAGTAACATGGGCTTGACTTCCTTTTAGATTCCAGCCTGGAATGTTGACTAGCCCATCTATTCCAGTCTCAGCATCATCTACGACAAATTGTAATTTGTCGATTTCTTTGATTCCCTCAATTTCAATAGTTAATTGCAACTGCTCAAATGGATAATTTTTAAAATTCATATTTTTTTGAAAATTTCCTTTTATTCTTACTTCATAATAATTTGGTTCAATCTTAATTGGGTCTACAGTTGCTTTACCATTCATGAATTCGATCTTTGGTGGTGACTCTACAAAGTTTTCATCATCTGAACTAATCCATAGATAAAAATCCAAATCATATGTGCCCGTTTGCAGATCAATTTTTCCAACATTTAGTATGTATGTTCCAACTTTGTAGATTTTTGGATCTTCTGAATTATCATCTTCTGATTGGGCAAAAGAGTCATTTACAAATAGTGACAAAGAGATCACACAAAAAATCAAACCTACGAAAAAGTAATCATTTTTCTTTAATGTTGGTCTTGTCAATGCTCAGAGACGTGACAACTATCTGAGAATATTATTTTATCTTTTTTAACGAAAAGAAACCTTGAAAAAAAATAGCACGCCACAAACTGCCCGTCATAGACTAATATTCATCTGACAGTGGCTTTCTAATGACTATAACAAGAATTCAAAACGAATCAATCAAAACATTCAATGTTGTTGTTGATCGTCTCACACGTGCATGGAACGAAATATTCTGATAAAAGATGACTAGAACCATTCTATTAGCAATTTTTGCTACAGTAATTTTACTCACCGGCACAGTGGCTACTCCATTAGGAATGTATCAAACAGCTGATGCTGTAAAATCCAAAGGAAATGAATCCACCGTAATAAACTCAAAAAAAGTTTGCGGTGACCGATTATGCTCTGATCCTAAAGCACCAGTTGTAAAAAAATCTGAAAAGAAAGAAGAAACCAAAACAGTGCAAAAAGCAAAAGAAGAGTCTAAAGCTACTACAGTACCTCCTACCAAAGATAACAAGGCAGAAGTAATGAAAGAAGCAAAAATGTCAGAAAAGACAGTATCTCTTACAAAAACTGTTACTGGTACTATGAAATCTTCCAAAGATCCTGGACTTGGACATGAAAATCATCAGTTAGCAATAATTCTCCCTCCAAGCGATAAAGTATATCGTGGGCATCTAACATACACTGCATCTGAACCCGTTCAACTAGTTGCCCTACATGGGCCATTAAAGACTGGAAAGGATAGAGGTCAGCCAATTTGGTCTACTGATGGAACTACAAAATATGGAATGACGTTTGTTGATGACCAACGAGCATCTGGTGTATGGCAATTTGCTGGAAATGCACTTGCAGTACATACCATGAAAAAGGAGCCCTTCACTGTAACCTATTCTGTTACATATACAGAAAATGTTGTTGACAATGTAAAGGCCTTTAGAGGAACCATTTCTTCTGAAAAAGATCCTGGACTTGGACATGAAAATCATCAACTAGCAATGATACTTCCACCAAGTGATAAGGCGTATCGTGGAACATTAACATATGATGCATCTGAGCCGATTCAATTGATCTCATTGATTGGACCAATTAAGGAAGGCGAAATTCATCCTCCAACAACTTGGTCTCCAGATGGAAAGACAATTTATGGTATGATCTTTGTTGATCCAAAGAAATCAGCAGGAACTTGGATTTTCTCAGGTAATGCGTTAGCTGTTCATACAACAAAGACAACACCATTCACTGTAAGTTACTCAGTTGTCTTAACTGAGTGATTTTTTTATTTTTTAAAATATAATTAGAGCAATACTGGTTATACCGCTTTGGTTCGAGGGTACCTATACAGCATGTTATACCAGTTATGCTCGGATGGTTGTTTTATGTGAAATTTTTATTTATTGATAGCGTAACAATTGTGGAGTGCCTAAAGGCATGCCACAAGTTGTTATCAAATTCCAAATAATTCCTGATTATACACTGTCTAATATGCCTAAAACAGAAAAATTCATCGGCAAAAACGCAAACATCGAAAGAATAGCAACACGAATAGAGAATTACCTCACAGAAAACAAGTTTGAAGTGGCATTTTCCCGTGATGTCTCCGGCGAAAGCCACACCTACCTCATCCAGGCCAGAAAATCTGGATTAATCCGAACCGTTTCAGGTTCAAGAAGAAGTACAGATATCACCATATCTGGCCAACCAAATAACTTTGAGATAAAAGTTGGAACAGGGGAGTGGGGTAAAAACTTGGTAACTTCTGCACCATTGTTTGTGATTCCTTTAGTGGGGATTGCAACTACTGTAACAAAACTATACACTGCAAAGAAGTTTGAAGACAATCTGTGGTCTTTTGTAAAAGATCAAGTAAAATACCTAGAAAATACTCACACAAAGGATCAAACAAATCTTAAAGAATACCCATGTGAATATGTAGAGGGATATTCTGAATGGAAGTCTCCTATCCGTGATTGCAAGTTGTTTCTTGAATATAACTCTGGTAACAGTTGTATTATACTCAAGACTTCAATTGAACAAGGACTAAAAATTCCAGCAACAAAAATTGAGAGTGCAAAGATTATCATGAAAAGATCAAAAGAAAATACTGATGATCGCATGATTCAGATCACTTTTAGAGATGATCATGACAAAAAGCGCAGCCCAATCTTTAACTTTGATGATGATATCATCAGAGGAGTATTAGCTGGAATTGATGAGCTAGTTAGTGAGACAAAACTTCAACAAATGACACTAGCAATTAAACACTAGTTCTTTTCTTTTTTATTTTTATTTTTTTTCAAGGCATGCCACATTTACTACGACATCATCAAATAATATTTTCATTACGTTACCTTGATAACATTTGATAAAGGTACAACAAATCTCAAAATATCAAAACGGTTGTGAAAAAATTCTACAAATACCTGGAGTACGTTTTGCAGCCTTGATAAACAACAAAGGAAGAATAATCAGTGGAGGGATAAGCGAGAAAGTGATTCCATACGAAAAAGACGAAGAAAAGAGAAATGTTTTGTTTATGGAAATTGCACTTGATCTAACAATGCGAAAAGAATTCACAAATACCTTGGGCAGCATACATGCTATAGTATCATATCGTGACAGAGTCAACATTATAACAATCCCTCATGATGAGAACTTCATTCTTTTGTCTGTAGAGCCAGAATTAGATTCTCAAAAAATTATAGAACTAGTTAGAGAATTAGTATAATTCTGGAATTTTCTTTTTTTCATGCCTAATTTTAGTATTTTTTAGGCATCATTTAGTCAATTAAGGCATACCACAAGTTGCACGGTATGCACTAATATTTTCTTCACGTAATAGTACCATGAGCCAACTACTCTTTAAATCAAGGCAACCCCAGCATAAAGAAACTCTGGTTGAAAGCATACCAGTAAAAGAAGGGCAAAAACTTTACAATAAATGCGTACTTTGTTCAGGCCTAAAACATGTCATGTTGACATGTGGTATATGTAACAAATCAATAACACTGCAATGTGGACGTTGTGGTAAAGGATCTTGGTCTGAAGAAAACCACAGTAATTGTGTGTAAACAAAGCAAAACGTGTTGAATAGAATTGGTTTCGATTTTTCAAGAAACCATCTTCAGTACGTTGAAAATTTTATAATTCGTGATTTAAATAGAAATTGAAATAGAAATTGAAATATTTTAAACAAAAATAACATCTGAACTAGTAACCTAATCAATTCATGTGCTAGTCTAGAATTATTTCTGACATACAAATTTCCACAACATTGATTTATAACAATTCAATCAGGCACGATGAATTAATTATAACGAAATCATAATACATCTAAGCATACCGCAACATCAAAATAATTTTTTAATAATTTTTTATCCATATGCGCAATCGGTGAATTACAATGTACGACACGACCGTATATCAAAACATCTCTGGTTCATCAGATTCTTTTTTAAAAAAATTTGATGGATATAGAAAACTTACCAAACCAAATCATAAAAAATCTATACCTGTTTTGTTTGGTATGATTATGTCCCTGATGGTAGGGGGCATGACCATCCTGCCTGAGAATGCCTACTCCGAAGAGCAAAGTTCAATTGACCAAATACGACTAGAAGCAGAAGCAGAATTTGCAAATGAAATACAAAAAGCCAAATCAATCCTTAATGAAATTAAAAACAATCCCAACTCTAATGAGCAAGACATAGAGCTAGCAATGATTGAATACAAAAAATCCGTAGCAATTGCAAAACAGATTAGAGACGAAAAAATTCAAAATGCTCAATTGACTCTGGAAAAGATTTCTACCGTCCCTAAAATTAGCCTTGCAGATGCACGAAAACAACTAAAATTAACCGTGGATACTGCCCATGAGCAATTACAAAAAGCAATAGAATCTGCCAAGTCTGCTTATGATTCTGCAATTAGAGATGCATTGGGAGACAAAGGTCTTGAAAAACAAGCTGAATTAGAATATGAATCAGCACTCAAAACTGCCAAAGAGACATACAACAAAATAGTGTATGAGGCAACCAAGCAATATCAGAAAATGAGAGACGTCATCAATGTATGAGATACCTCTCTCATCTTTTCACTTTTTATGATATGGATTTTGTTTCATACCAAAATTTCTTACAATTATAACATTGCATCTTCCATTTGCTAGAATCATCCTGTCTTTTCATATCTAGCATCCCAAAATCCCTTGATCCGCATGTAGGACAACCCTCATCTCTCATTTAGAATCCCTCATTCTTTTTGAATAATCATAGGAGAAAATTCTCTTTGGGGTAATCTCTATTGCTACTTCATTCTCAGCGTTTTTTCTCAAAAATTTTGCCAACTTTGATTCTTTATTCTCCAAGTATCTATCAATTAATTTATTCAAAATTTCGACTCCAATATCACTCCTAATTTTTGCTACTCCGTATCCTCTAATTCCTCTGTATGGAGGAGTATCAGCAGCAATCTCAAATGCACATGAGCTATTATTTTTCAAATATTTGACAATCTTTGCTGATTCTTGTGTAGCACAACACAACTTGCCGTCTACACAAATAAACCATAATGAAAGTACACAAGGAAATCCATTTGGCATTATACAGGATAGTCGTACTGGTATCTTTGTACTGTTTATCAGAGAATCAACATCTTTCTGAACTAAAATTTGCAATCTAATCCTCCAAAACTCTCCTAGAGTAACAGTAATCACAGGACCAATCTTCAAAACTTTTTCCACATTCTTTGCATCTTTGAATTGTTATCAGGCTCATGAATAAACAACTCCGTTCTAGTATATCAATAGTGATAAAACAAGTAACTAGTGCCAACTTTGATTCATTTCTTTTTCATATATTAACTAAAAATACAATTTTACAGTATGAACATGAAGATTCTTGTTTTACTCATAGTTTTGTTTGGTTTTGCCCTCCAACCTGCATATTCTCACAAACCGATTCCTTCTACTGATCAAAATACTACATTAGAAAACGCACTATTCATATCAGATCATAAGATATCCTGGGTAATTTTTGAGACTCTAAATGCTAATCAGAAAAAATTCTATACGTTTGAAGCAAAAAGTGGCGAGTCGTTTTATTCAAGCATAGTAATTCCAAATCTTAAACAATATGAGAATTACAAACCAAATCTTGCTTTGATCAGTGCCACAGAAATTCCCGACTCTGATGACATTGTTAAAATAATTCAAAATGCAGGATTGGTTTCAAAGTACGAGGGACCAATACCTGCAAATGAATTCTATGAGCCATTTGGCCAAGCAACATATTGGGAACGTCAAGAAATTAACATTACAATTCCACAGGATGGAAAATACTATCTAATAGTCTATGATACGCAGGGGATGAAGGGCAAATATGCACTAGCTGTTGGAACTATAGAGGATTTTTCAGCCGTTGATTTTTTTACCGTATTGCCAATGGGTTGGTTTGAGACAAAATATTTCTTTGAAGATTACCTGTCCCTGTTGATTCCTATTCCGATAATTTTGTTTATTCCGGCACTGTATCTTGTAAAAAAAAGAATTAGCTAAATTCAAAGAATTTTATAATTTAGACTTTGATTAATTGGAAAGTTTTTTGAATACTTGTTTTGTATGTTCTGATTCTTCTCTATGATCAAGCATCGGTAATGGATATGAATTTTTTATCTCTGATTTGTCCCAATTATGAATGTCTTTTTCAGAAATATCCTCAAGTTCTGGAATCCATTTTTTGATGTACTTGCAATCTGGATCGAATTTTTTTTGTTGCATCCATGGATTGAAAATTCGAAACCATGGTTGGGAATCACATCCGGTTGACGCTGCCCATTGCCAATTTCCAACATTTACTGATGGGTCGTAATCGATGAGCTTTTCTGCAAAGTATCTTTCCCCCCACTTCCAATTAATGTGAAGATCCTTTGTTAAAAATGACGCAACAATCATTCTAACTCGATTGTGCATGTATCCAGTTGCATTCAACTCTCTCATTCCTGCATCAACAATTGGAAACCCAGTCATACCATTAGCCCATTTTTCAAAACTCTTCTTATTGGTACTCCATGGAATTTTTGAATACTTTTTCCTAAATGATGAGCCAAATGTGTAAGGATAATAATACATTATACTAATGAAAAAATCCCTCCAGAATAACTCACTGATTAATGTATGATCCTTTCCTAACTCATCTGCAATTTTATGATAAATCTCCCTTATGGAAATTGTTCCAAATTTGTTATGAGCAGATAGGTGTGTTGTGGCATCCAGATACGGATAGTTTCTATCTTTACCATAATTTTTGAATTTTGACATGTTTTTTAGAATTTTTCTTCCTTCATATGTTCCGCCCTTTATAGGAGAATCTGTCTTAGGATGCTTTTGTGAAATTTCTTCCAATGATAATTCTGACTTTTTGGAAATGAAATTCTTATGTGTGAATTTTTGAGGCTTTCTTACTTGGAGTAAATTTGCTTTTCTAAAAAACTGAGTAAAAACTTTGTAGGGCGTTCCTTGTGCAGTTCTAATATGTTCAAAATTCTGTATTGTCAAATCAGCTAAGGAATTAAACTTGACATTTGTTTTCTTGCAAATGCCATTGACTATGCTGTCTCTTTTTTTACTTGATTTAGTATAATCTGAATTCACAAATACTGCATCAATGTCATTTTCTTTGAGTAATTTTTGAATGATCTGTGGATATGTTCCCTCAAAAATATGCAGTTGAGTTCTTTTCTTCTTTAACTGAGCATCTAAATCAATTAACGACTCTATCAAAAATCTTAATCTGAACCTTGATTTTTTAAAGTTCTTCAAAATTTTTGTATCAAAGATAAAACATGGTAATACGGAATCTGATTCTTTGCATGCTGCCAAAAGAGCTGTATTATCATCCAGTCTAAGATCCCTTCTAAAAAGAAAAAGTGTTTTTTTAAAATTTTTCATTTTATATTCCTGGGTTTTTGAAATAAAAAAAATTACCGTGTACCTACAAAAAATTTGTAAATAACACTAGGCCAGCAATTAGAGTTCCAATCATAACTGCTGCAATTACTCCAAAGAGTTTCTTTCCACTTATTGGTTCTTTTTGTTTTTGCATACATCTGTGCATTTTTCATTGCATATATACTGGTGACCAATATTACATCTAGTGCCAAATTAGCACTAGTCTATGTTCATTCCTTTTCTTAAATATTGAAAAATTCTTTTTGAAACCATGGCAGAAGAACAAGAGTGGGCAAATTTGCTAGCAGAAGTTTTTGACAAACTAACTGAGAAACATGCCGCTATCACCTACGTATTTGATGATCTTGAGATGTCAGGTAAGGTAGAGCGCGGAGGCAAACATGTCCCAACAGGAACAGTTTCTCTCAAAGGGAAGCTAACTATTACAACAAAGTAGGTGAAGGAGAAAATGACAAAATCTAATCTCCAAGCCAATTTTTTGATATCTCTATCAAAGGGTGATCTCAAAATTCAGTGTGATGATCAACCTGCGATTAATTTTTCATCTTCAAAAAATATCAGAACAATTGATATTCTTGATATCCCGATTAAGGTCTCGGGAAAGCCCGGTGTAATAAAGCAATTAAGCGAAGCAAAAAGCCTTGCAAAAAAACTACGTGAAGAAAAGGTTACTTTGGATATAAAATACAAGGGTGATTTGGTCTTAAGATTAGGGGAAAAGGCAAATCCAAAGCTTGCAAGAATTGTTACACTCAGCAAAGACATTGAAATCACAGATTTGAAAAAACTCAAAGAACTTGGTAAAGCATTTTAAAAATAATTTATGACCAAGTTAAAATTTCATTTTTTCCCGGTAAAAATCCACCAAACATGTTCAAAGTAATTCGTGTTTTTTTACCTGATACTGGCTGTATTCTATGATAGAAATTTGGGTTGATAATTATCAAATCTCCTTTGATTGGTTTGATTTTGACTGATCCCGTATTTGGTTTTATGACTCTATCATAGTATCCAAAATCTATTTTTCTGAACCTTTCATCTGTTTTTTCCCACTTTTGATGAAATACTTGTAATTCTCCTCCTTTATCTGATGACTGAAACGGTAAAACAAATGATATTTGATTTTCAAGACTGCATACATCAAATCCCGGTGCCTCAAAACTTACATTGTCTCTATGTAGGGATGAATTTGATTCATTGTTATGAGTCCTAATTATCCCACATGCATATTTTGAATCATTTTCCTTTGCAATGTCTATGCTGTTGATTTTGCCAATTTTTTTTATTTCTTCATGGATTTTTTTTCTAGGATCTTCAATGCCTTCAAAAATACTTTGAATTAAATTCCGAATAGAATCTGCTCTCCTAAAGTATTCTTCTTTATCATTACGTAAAGAAACCAACGATACCCCGATTTTACTATTATAAAATTTCTTTTTTGAAAAATGATCTAAAACTCTAGTTGAAACGATATCACACAATTCTTTTGAATAAAAATTTTTTAGAATCAATGCAGGAGTTTTCCCTTCTTTCACTAGGCATAATGCTCTTTCTGAGTCTTCATCATCCATCGATTGAATTATGGGATTCCACAATTCTAGTATCCGCCTTGTCCGGAATGTGACACATCTGCAACAAGTAAATTGTCTTTCTTTTCTTTTATTTCACATTTTACAAATTGGTTCATCAGATTTTGTTCTAAAGTGGCAACGGATCTCTGATCTGATTCAACAGGAATACTTACAATATCTGTCTTGTCAATTTCTACTATCTGAATTTCCGGGTAACCTTCTTTGTTAGAGTCTTTTTGATGGGTCACATTTAGCTCAAAAGTATTGTCTGACAAAATTTTTACAACATTTCCCCAAATTATATCTGTCAATTCCTTGCCTCCATTTTATCTGCGACTTGTTTTAGTAATTTAGCTCTCTCTCTAATTGTTACTGCACTTATTCCAGATGCATTTGAAATATCTGTTTGGGATACTGATTCTGCATATTTTGCAGTAGCCAAGTACACCGAAGCTGAGGCCAGTCCAACTGGGTTTTTGCCTTCACACATTCCTAATTTCATTGACTCTGCTAGGATGTCTATTGCAAGTCTTCTTGATTGCTCTGATGCGTTTACCTGATAGGATATTTTGTTGACAAAGTCAGTTGGACTAAAAGTCTCTGGTTTGATGTCAAGCTCCCTTAGTAGCATTCTGTATATTCTCTGCAATGACTTCTTCTTGATATTTGCGGCTTCAGAAATATCCTGAATAGAGCGAGGAGTATTGCTTAATCTGCAGGCCAAATATACCAACGAGCAAAGAATCTCTGCAGTAGATCTTCCAACAAGTATCTTTTTTGTAACACTCTTTCGATACATGAGGGCAGATTTCTGGACAACAGACTCTGGGAGTGATAATTTTGTCTTGAGTGAATCTAAAAGAGTAAATGCCTTAGAGTATGATGCGTTATGTGATTTACTGACTGAGCGTTTGTCCCAAATTCTTAGTCTGTGAAATATTCTTTTATTCTCTCCATTAAGAAATTTTCCAGTAGAGTCTTTATTTACACTCCCAATTAATGTAGAAAGTCCCATATCTGCAAATTTAATACTTGTGGGTGGACCGGTTTGATTTATTTCAACTCCATCATCATTTGTTTTAAAACTAGAAATTACTTCCATAGGCTTTTCATTAATGACAGAGCCACAGTTTTTACAGTTGACTTCGCCTGTACCGTAATCTGTAATTAATTCTAATCTGCCACAGTCTTCTTTGTGAATCATTTTTTTGCCTCACTCAAAAAACATAGTCGTTCCACAGTTTTCACACGACAAACTAAATTCTGTTTTGTCCACCTCGTCATATCCACAATTGATACAGATTTTTACAGATCTGTTAACAACAACATGATCCTCATCATCGTATTTTTGTGCGAAAACATGTGACGTGCTCATACTTCCATAATGCTCTTTCATTTATTTAAAACAGAATCAATTTTTTCACTAGTGCCAAAATAATAATTCTTGATGATTTTTTCTTCCTGATTTTTTTAGTTTCATTACTTTGTTGGCAGCATGAATTCCTAACAAATTATTTTAAAACTATGAAGTACCCAGATTCTTTATGAAAGGTTGTGAAAAGTATTGCCTCATGTAGTATTTGATAAAAAAATTAACCTAGAAGAACTATTTGAAAAATTTAACCCCATAATGCAAAAAGAACCATGTTTGATAAAAATTACAGAGATGTATATTGATAATGAAAAGCGAAAGATGCTTCTTCCAACTGTTGTTATTGATGAAAAGCACCAGGATTTTCTAATTGAGATTTCAACCAATGAGCAAAAGACCACTGTACGCTTGTACCCTAGGACAGATCCTGAAAAGACTGATGGAGTAAAATCCTCATTGGGGCTTGTTGCATCATTCATTGATAAAACAATTCCTGGATTGAATGTTTCAAAGACAAATATCTCCGATTTTATTCCTAATTAGTTAGGCACTAGATACATTTATTGGCACTAGTTTATATAAAATAAACGCAAAATTTCATCCATGAAACAAAAACACATCCAAAAAAATCCTCTGACTAAACATGGGGGGCAAATTTAGATGGACAAGATGCTAATTGGCTCTGGAACTGCACTCTTGGGACTTGGCGCAGGCTTTTTTGCTGCAGGAGCATTTGATCCCAATCTAATATCTGCATTCCAAACCGGAGGAGTACTTTGGTTAGTAATCGGTGGAATAACTGCTGGTCTAGGACTAAAGGCTAGGAAAACAAAGATTGCAAAACTTGATGCGATGAGATAAAAATGGAGCTACAGTCTACCCAGCAACACATGCAAACAAAGCCTTACAACATTCTTGTTACTGGGGCAACTGGATTTATTGGTGCCCGACTCATCAAATCTCTTTCTGAAAATAATTATACCGTCAAGGGAATGTCTAGAAGAAAACTTTCTGATGAAAAAAATGTAAAGTATGTACAGGCAGATGTCTTTGATATTGATTCTCTAACAAGTGCTATGCAAGGAATTGAAGTTGCATTTTATCTGCTTCATTCAATGGAGGGAAGCAAATCTGATTGGATGGATTTTATCAAACGTGAAAAAACTCAAGCACAAAACTTTCTAAAAGCTGCAACTCGTGCAGGAGTAAAAAGAATAATTTATCTTGGTGGACTTGTAAATGACAGTCTTGATTTGTCCCCTCACATGCGAAGTAGAAAAGAAGTAGGGGAAATTTTAGCATCTGGAAGCATTCCTGTAACTGAGCTTAGGGCGTCTTTGATTATTGGGGCCGGTGGAGGCTCATATGCAATGCTGCGATATTTAGTCGAACGACTTCGAATAATGGTCTGCCCAAAATGGGTAAAATCACTTGCACAGCCAATTGCAGTAGATGATGTGGTATCCTACTTAGTTGGATGTATGGAGCATCCTGAAACTGCAGGAAAGATTTACGAGATTGGTGGACCTGACTTGATGACATACGAGGAAATAATGAGATCATACTCTGCGTATTTGAACAAAAACTTGTTTGTAATTCAAATTCCATTTTTAACAACAAGACTTTCATCTTATTGGGTGGATTTGATTACTCCAGTAAAGGCTTCTTTGGCAAGGCCCCTAATTGATAGTCTTGTTCACGATACTGTCGTTCAGGATGATTCTATTACCAAAATTATCCCATTGCGTCTAAAATCCGTTCGTGAATCTATAGATATTGCAACAAAGGATATGGCAAAAAATCCTCCAACTGCTGAAATAATTGAAGAGCGTTCCAGTTTTAAGATTAATCAAAACATTCTTGTGGTTTCCCTAATTGCACTTGCAATTGTTGGCTCAAGTTATTATTGGCTAGATGACAGGGCAGATGTCTTTAATCCAATGTGGCTGCTTGGCTCTACAATCTGGTATGTTACAATTATTGCAGCAATAATTTTTGTTAGAAACAAAACTAGGCTTGGCTATTTTATTGCAGGTGTCTTGTCTTGGGTTACGTTGGCATTTTGGTTGTTTGATAACTATTATGTCGTCTTTCAAATGTCGTTAATAGCTCAACAACCAAATGAAATGATGACAATTAGGAACTTTATTGGAATCGCAATAGCTTCACTGACAGTTGTTGCCTCACATAATCTATTCCATAAAGTAATCCGACATCAGTATCGTGGGAAACCCATCTAATACCTAATTTTTTCAATTTTATGTATGTAATCGAATTACAAACATCTAGATATTATTTTAAAATCTTAATTCGATTCATTGACTAGTGTGATACTAATTGATGACGAACCTGCCATAACTGAAACATGGGAACAGCTATTTCATGCAAAAGGCTTTGATGTTTTGGGCCATGCACGAAATGGGGATGAAGCCTTTTGTCTCTATAAAAAATCCATGCCTGATTTTGTAATTATGGATATCATGATGCCTAAGTTTGATGGTGGATACGGGATCGAAAAAATAAAAACTTATGATCCTGATGCAAAAATAATTGTAGTTACTGCCCATCATGAAATGCAACTTGCAGAAAAAATTCTTCGTTATGAACCTGTAGCTGTAATCTTCAAGCCCAACGAGATGGATTTTCTTTTTGAAATAATTAAAAAATCAAAATACGGTAAAGCAATGTTACAAGACAGAATTTATTATTAATTTTTTTAGCACTAGATTGTTTTCATATAATGCATAAATATGAAAATTGCAGCTAGTACATTATGGCACAAAAAATAGACAAAATGATTGAAGATGACGTAAACATCGGACTGCAAGAAAACGACCGTGAAGCAGTGATATCAATGCTGACAAAACTTTTAGCTGACGAATACGTTTTAGTTACAAAGACTAGAAACTATCACTGGAATGTAATTAGTCCACACTTTAATGACTATCACAAATTCTTTGAGGGTCAGTATGATCAGCTTGCAGTATTCATAGATGATGTGGCAGAACGAATCAGACAACTTGGCGGAAAAGCAATTGGAACATTGGAAGAGATGAAGTCTCATTCAAGATTGCAAGAACAGCCAGGCGTTTATCCTTCTGATACTCAGATGGTAAAGAATTTGATTACTGATCACGAGTCAATCATTCAATCCTTAAGAAAAGACCTTGCAAGATGTGACGAAGAATTCAACGACATGGGAACAAGTGACTTTCTTACGGGTCTTATGGAAAACCATGAAAAGATGGCTTGGATGCTTCGAGCAACCATTCCATAATCATTTTTTTATTTTACAATAAGATGTAATCCATATCCTACAATATATGCAACAAATGCCGCACTTCCACCAATCAACAAAGTAAACAACCCTGAACTCCAGATTGATTTTTTGACTATTCTTCCTTTAATCATGCCTACTAGAAAAAAAGCAACTCCTGTAGATATCACTGAAGCCAAAAATGCCAACCCGTCAACTTGCCAATCTAAAATTAAAAAGAAAACAAATGGCAATAACGGAATCAATCCTATTACATTAAAGCCAAAGAATGTACTAAGAGCAGAATCAAGAGGTTTTTTATCATCATCAACAAGGCCCAGCTCTTCTCTCATCATAGTATCCACCCAAACCTTTCTTCTTGATGTGATCATTCTAACAATTTCTTCTAAAAGCTCATCCTTGAATCCTTTTTTTGAGTAAATATCCCTGATTTCCTGTCTCTCTTGTTCCTCCAAGTTATCAATTGACCACTCTTCCTTTTTTCTCATCATTGCAATGTACTCTTTGTGAGCCTTTGATGCTTGATAATTTGATACTGCCATCGAAAAACCATCCCCAAACAAATTTGCAAACCCTAGAATTAGTATAATGTTTGGCGATAATGACGCTCCCACTACTCCTGCAACAATTGCAAATGTGGTTACTGCGCCATCAATTGAACCATAAATAAAATCCTGAAAATGCCATCTCATGATTGACTCTCATTACAAGCCTGCACTATCTTTTGACCCATTTGATCAATATTGATGTCTTCTTCAAGTGATAGAAACAATACGTGTTTCTTAAAAGGAAGAGTCATTGTTACAACATTTTTTCTTCTTGCAGCAGCATATGATACTGGGCCCAAGTTCTCATCAAAGTCTTGTCTAGTCCTGACCCTTAGTACTGCTTCGATAAACATCTTTTTGCGCTCAGCGTCATCCTTTAGTGGTTCCACATCTTTTCTGAATCCTCCTGCAACAAGATTTCCCATGTAATCCAGAAAGCCTGCAAATCTAATGCTTCTGCTCTTTAGCAGTTTGTCACAGACTAACTGTAAATTTGACTTTGATTCTTCCATGTGATTCATACTTGTTTTTTTTAAATAAATACAAACTCACAATTTCCAGATATGATAATATGAAAATTTCCAAAATCATTAAAATCATCTAATATAGTTTGATAAAATTAGCTCGTTTATTGTGTAACCAATCCGCCATAAATAATCTAAAAAAATCAAAAGAGTGATTGTCTATCACCGATTCAAATGTTCTAATAATAGAGCACAGTATTCCCGTAAACTTACTACTCACACAGTATCTGAAAAGAATGGGGTTTTCCAAAATCCTTGTATGCGAAACGGCCGAATCGGGAATCAAGACATTTGAAGGATTGGCATTAGAAAAGCGAGATCCTATTGTCTTTCTTGGGTATCACTTACCAGATAATACTGCTGCTGGATTGATCTCCAAGCTATTTGCCATAGCACCTGACGTCAAAATTATAATTGAAACTTCGTTGGATAGGAAGGATCCAAAGATTAGGCAATTATTCTCAATGGGCGTATTTCATTATCTGCAAAAACCACTTCGCCTATCAAGCGTGAATCACGTTTTAGAAACCATTCAAAAAGAGGTTGATGAATTTAACAACATTGGAATTGATGGAAGACGAGTCTTAGAAATGCTACGTTCGTTAAAAAAGGCAAGCGTGGTTAGACTTGCAGAATACTGTAGCTACGACCCAAAATCTTTACTTCCATTTTTGAGAAGACAACAAGAAAAATCTGTCATTTACGAAGTAAGCAAGATTAGGGAAATTGGATGCAGAGACTGCAATTCTGTAAATAACATTTCTCTCTTTTCATGTGATTCATGTGATGGACAAAATTTTCGGAGGGATACCTTGATTGAGCACTATGATTGTGGAAACATCAGCACCCATGATACATACGATAACGAGCAATGCCCAAAGTGTAATAAAAGAATCAAAATTATTGGTGGTGATTATCGCGTAATGAATGACTTTTACATTTGCAATGAATGTGATCAACGATTTCAAATCCCACATCAGAATTTTATATGTAGTAAATGCGGTTCAAAATTTAGCCTTGATGAAGCAAACTGGATAGAATCCAAAGTATTTTGCTTTACTAACAATCAAAACGAAACAAAGCCATTTGAAGAACAATCAGAATTTAGCGAGATTGATACATCCGAAGATCTAACAATTATTCAAAAATGATATCTTAGTCAATAAACGCTAGTGCCTTGATAATGTCTGTTTTACTTAGCACTCCTATCAACGAACCGTTTTTCGACAATACTCCGACACCATGAATTCTGTTTTCATTTAAAACAGAACATGCTTTTGCAAGGTCATCATCATAGTTTACCGTGATGATTTCATCTTTCATTATCTCTTTTGCATTTGTAGTTCCTCCAAATCCTGTTTCGGATAGAAATCCCTTTCTTGCAAATACCACAGATATTGCAGGATCTGCATTATCAAGTACGTCTTTTTCTTGTCCTGCTAGCAGTGCTGTTCTAAATAGGTCCCTAAATGACAATACTCCGACAGGATTTTCATTATGATCACGAAGGATTACTCTTGAGATCTTCTCATCAATCATCTTTTTTACAATTATGTATAGAGGAGTGTCATCATATGCCCAGGCATAATATGGTGACATATACTCACCAACAATTTTTCTCTGGGAATAAGTTTCTTGAAAGTATCTTGCAAGGTCTGTTTTTGTTATGACTCCTATGATTTTTGTTCCATCTGAAACTCCAATTGAGCCAAATTGATTTTCGAGCATAAATTGAGCACATTCATTAATACTGGCTGATTTTTGAATTGATTTTAGTGGCTTTATGATCTCCTTGAGGGGTATTTGCTCAAGATTCCTATCTGTTGTATCTTTTAGAAGAAACAACCCAATGTCCTTTTGTGTAACAATCCCTGTGATGTTATCTTCATCCTCAACTAGCAGTCTACTGATTTTTTTATCAAGTAAAGCCCTGATTGCGTCATAGCAGTTTGCACTTTTTTTAATTGTGATAGGTGGTTTCATTAGATCATTAACTGTGGACAAGATGAACTGACATTTTTTTTACATTATAAAAAACACCAGCTGATTACCAGCTGTGAAATTTGCTGTCATCTTAATAATTGGGAATAATTGCATGATGTCATGGCAAATCAATTTAAGAAAATTCTAGTTCCTTTGGATGGTTCTAGTCAATCATTAAAGGCATTTGATAATGCACTAAACCTTGCAAGTCTTACCGATGGAGTAATTACTGGATTACATGTAATTCCACATGTACCTGCAGGTGGACCAAGAACAAAGGCATATGATAAGCAGCTTTTACAGGAAGGAAAAATTATCACACAAAATGCAAAAAAGATTGCAGACAAGAAAGGAATCAAATTTAATTCTAGAGTTGTACGAGGTTGGCCTGGTCTAGAAACAGTAAAGATTGCAAAGAGTGGAAAATATGATCATATAGTTATGAGTACAACAGGAACAGGTTCTGCAAAAGGTGACATGCTGGGAAGTGTCTCAAATTATGTTTTACACAAATCCCATATACCCGTGTACCTCATTAAATAACCGACATTGAGTACTGATTCCAAGTCAAATACAGTTCCTGTTAGGGAATTTATGATAAAGGAGATAATCACTGTTCAATCTTATGACACCATTAAAGACGTCTGCAAAAAAATGTACGCAAAAAATATCAGCTCTGCAATAATCATCAAAGATAACAAACCTTTTGGAATAGTAACATACACTGATATCGCAATTGCGGTAACAAATTTTGAAAAATCGCCCAACTTACAAATATCTGAAATAATGTCCTCAAAGCTAGTCTCTGTTGGTCCAGAAGAATCAATTCTTAGCGTCGCTGAAAAAATGACTAAAACTAATACACATCACATGCTTGTGCTGGAAAACGATAGTATCCTTGGAGTTATCTCCTCTGCAGACCTTGTAGTTATCCTATCCATGTTAGATGAGGACTATCTGTTTGAGAAGGTAAAGCGATATTTTCATTCTCAAGGTTAAATTCTGATTTAATCAAAGGTTATAATTTCACCCGATATCTGCCAATTGACCAAAAATATGTCACAAATACAAAGACGAAAAAAACCAGCCTTGATAGCAGCTAGCGTTAGTGTCATAGCTGCACTTGCAATTGGTCTCTATGCGGTTCCTGCATTAAGCACAGAAACCTCAGAACTAGTTGTAACGGCAAACAAAGACGAAGAAAAAGCAATTGAGATTGCCCAAAAATTTGTGCGCTCTAGTCCAACCTACTCTTTTGATGGAATTGATGGAACACTGGATCTTATTTCAGTGGATGTCCTGGAGTCACTTCCAGTTCAATACCACATTAAGGTTGCATTTGAATCCTCACAGGGTGGGTTTGGAAACAGAGATGGACAAATGCTTACACAAGTGATTACACCACATGTGATGAGCATCCTAGTAACTGAAGGACAAGTAATTTCTGCAGTTACTGATGAAACATGGGATGAGCTCAACCACCAATACATACTCAAAAAACTTCCATCAAGTAATGAACCCGTTCAATATTTTGATGGCATAGTTAATGACTATGTGACATTTCTTGAAGCAATTAACTCACGAGGTTTAACTTTTGAGCTAATCGAGACAGTTGATGACTCTTCATTTTCTGTCCCAATGAAAACACTCTCAATTAGTGGTATTGAAACACATGTCTATGAGTTTGAAACAGAACAAGATGCACAAATGGCAAGCAAAACAGTTTCTTCAGACGGCACCCAAATCGGCAATAATGTAATTCGCTGGATGGATACTCCGCACTTTTACACACAAGGCAAGATAATCGTCCTATACGTAGGACAGAATCCAGAGATAACGAGTTTGCTTGATTCATTACTTGGCAGTCAATTTGCCGGAATGTAAATCAGCAAAACTCTATTTTTTTATTTTATGAATTATTTTGAAGACTGTTTTTCCTATTTTGATCTGTTTTACAATCTTCAATGTTATCTTTAGTAACTTAAAACCAACAAAAATTGGCATTAAGACCAGCATGATAATCTCTAACCAGTATTTTCTTAGAAATTCTTTGGAGTTTCGCACCTTGAGATAACTAATGAACAACTCTACACTAAACAGGCCAACAATTGCCCAGAAGATCACATCTAAAATGAGAACGTAATTGTCTGTAATTGTCAAAAAGGGATGCTCTAAACCAATTGCCTTGTATTCTAGGTTTATCAGTCCTACAAGGTAAACTATTACAAGAACAAAGGCTGAATAACTAACAATATTTTTCACAGAATTTGGAACTTTACTCGGTTCGTTACCTTCCATTCTGAGTGTTTTCATGCAATGTCATATCTTTGTGTTGATCAAAAGGCTTGGTAAGCTTGAAAGCTTACTTCTATCAGATCTGATAAGCAAGGTATCTGTTTATTATCTAAACCTGTATCTGTTACTTATGTACAAAACCATTCTAGTACCTCACGCAGGAACTCCTGCAGGTGATGAAGCATTAAAACATGCAATTCATGCAGCAAAAGGAACTTCTGCAAAAATTATTCTACTGCATGTGGTTGAAGAGATACAGCACCCAATGACATTTGGTTTGGCTGAATCTGAAAGAAATCAGCTTCTATCTGGTATACGTGATGCAAACGAATCAATTCGGAAAGAAATGGGAAAAGAGATGGAAAAAAGAATCGCTAAATGCAAGGAGAGTAATGTTACTTGCGAAGTAAGAGTTCAGGTTGGTGATGCTGCAGAAAAGATTCTTGATGCTGTGGCAAATGACAATGTAGATCTAATTGTTATGGCAAAGAGAAGAAAACTCAAAGGAATGAAAAAACTTTTTTCACTAGGTAGTGTTTCAAGGAAAATCGTAGAAAACGTAACCTGTCCTGTCAATTTGATCGATATTGAATCACTAAAATGATTTTGATTTCTATATAGTATATAGAAAATACATAATCTATGCCTAACATTTGTAAATAAATCATAGAGTGACTTGAATTAATGAAAACAAAGACATCGTTGCTTATCCTAACGACTATCATAGCTTCAGTTTTGTTGCCACAAGCATATGCTGCAACACAGCCTGATGCTCCTGACCAATCAAAGCAATTTCAAATCAATGCTGCAGGTGCAACATTTCCATTTCCACTAATTGATCTATGGAGGGTAGAAATCAATAAAGAATTTCCAAATGTTAACCTCAATTATCAGTCCATTGGTAGTGGTGGGGGTGTTAAACAACACATCGAAAAAACTGTAAATTTTGCCGCCTCTGATGCACCACTAAAAAAATCAGAGAGTGATTTGGCTCCTGGAACATTACATATTCCAGAAGCAATTGGCGGTGTTGTAGTGGCATACAATATCCCAGAAGTTCCTAACAAAGGACTAAAGCTTACTGGTGATGAAATCGCAGACATTTACCTTGGCAAGATTACAAAATGGAATGATCCAAGAATTGCAGCACATAATTCTGGCTTAACACTTCCTAATGCTGAAATAATTGTAGCAAAGCGTTCTGATGGCTCTGGTACAACATTTGTGTTTACTGACTATCTGACAAAAGTTAGTTCAGAATTTGATGAAAAGGTTGGTAGCGGTAAAAGTGTTCCATGGCCTGTAGGTGTTGGAGCTGCTGGAAACGAAGGAGTCGCAGGAATTGTTAGAAGCACTCCGTATTCAATTGGTTACATAGAGCTTGCATACGCATTTCAAACTGGAATGTCATATGCATTTATTCAAAATGGAGACAAGACTGCATTCATAGAGCCAACGTTGGATACTATATCTGCTGCATCAGCTGGTGTTGCAAAGAGTTTGCCCTCTCCCGCTGGAGATTGGAGTAAAGTTACTCTAGTAAATGCACCTGGTAAAAATTCGTATCCTATTGCAAGCTTTACGTATCTGCTAGTCTATGATGATATTTCAAAGACTACAAAATCTCTTGAAGAGGCTAAAGCCGTAATTCATATGATACACTGGATGATTACTGATGGACAAAGTTTCTCGCCCTCATTACTGTATGTTCCATTGTCTGACTCTGTTGTGGAATTAGGAAAGCAAGGACTAGCTATGGTAAAATACAAAGATACTAAACTCTTTGATTATCAAGCTGCACAAGCAAAAAGCTCACTTGAAATTCCTGAATGGATTAAGAACGTAGCAAAGCTATGGGCTGATGGAGAAATATCAAATGAAGAATATGTTGCAAGTATTCAGTATTTGATATCACAAGGAATAATCAAAATTTAATTTTATTATTTTTTTAATTTTTATTTATTTTTTCCAGCTTCTTGTTTTCACTATATAGAACTATGAATTAATGTAACACTTTGTTCTTTACAAAAAAAATGATCACACAAGTTATTATGAAAAATTCTTTTATTGTACTCAATGACTTCAATCAAAACAAAAGCAATAACTCTTAGTGTTGCAGCAATTCTTTCTGTAACTATGATTGCAGGATTTCAATTAAATGAAATCGTTGCAGAAAAAGGAGAAGACAAAGGATACACATTTGCTGAAGGAACACAACTTTTAGCTGTTTTTACATACAAAAACGGTATTGAAGAACAGGTTTCTTTTGAGGCAATTAATCAAATGCAATCCTTTGATAACACAAAGCCTCCGATCTTTAAGCTAGAAAAAATTGTGAGTGATAACTCTCCTTATCTGTACAAGCACGCTGATGAATTTCACAATCTTGTAGGCCAAAGTAATACTAGATCAGAAGAATCAAACAAGATGGATATTGACGTATTGTTCATAAAACATGATGATGTTGTACGCTCATTTTCTTATCAAACCTGTAAAATCACTGACTACAAGATAGAGACTCTATATGACAAAGAGGAAGGTTGGAATTCTGACAAAGGATTTGCCCACCTGGAACAATTTGAGTTTTCATGCTATGACTATTCTCCAGTAAATCCTGTCTATGAGATAATCACAAATGGTCATCCTGTAGCCAAGACTAAGAGTAGTGTAGAGTATCAAAAGGAACAAACCCTTAGGGAACAACTATACAATCAATAATTTTTTTTCTTTTTTTATTTTGATATTACACTATTGATGTTCTCATCAATAACAACTTCGACAATATCTCTTGTGTATTCTGCAATTCTTCTAATATCTTCTAAAATCAATTTTGTAGTGGCATTATTTGGATCAGAGTCACTTAGATTTTTCATTATCATTTTTTCTTTTTCAATGATATTTTGAATGTTTGATGCAATATTTTCTGCCTTTTCATAATCTCTTTTAATTAACGTTTGAATAGATTCTTCAAAAACTTTAACTGATGCTTCACTTGCTTCTGCAATTTCTTTTAGTGTTTTAGTATTTAATGGGCCCTCAAGAAATTTTATCTTTTTTGCAATCAATGCAGCATGATCTGCAATTCTTTCTACACATTTTACAACAGTTCTATGTCCTATGCACTCTGCAGGATTTTCTAATCCGGAGTCATATAACACTTGGACGTCTTGTAAAGCTAAATTAAGATTTCTTCTCATGTATAAGCTAAATCTATCTACCTCATCATCCATTTTGATAATCTCTTGTGCGTATCCTAAATCTTGATTTTTTAATGCATCCATTACTTCACGATGCATATTTGATGTAGTATCATACATTCTGTTTAATGCGATTCCAAACGATAACTGTGAGAGTCTAGTTAGTACTTGAAGAGTAATCTTTTCAGAGCTAGATTCAATTATTTCAGTACCGATAAGAGTATTTCTTACTAATTCTGTTATGACTTTTGAATGTGTTATCGGAATTTTTATTCCTCTTGTTTTTATTTGTATGATGTTATATCCAGAAAGATACATTGCAATAATTTTTCTTCTAATTGATTCTGTGGAGTCATCTTTACCAATAAACACTATTGGTTGACTAGATTCTTTGTTAATTCCCTCCTCTTGGTATATTGTAATGGAATTGTTGGGATTTTTTACAAGGGAAACTGTGCTGTTTTGTTTAAGATTCATTTCTATGATCCAATTTTTTGGAAGAGAAACGACATATGTTGAACCTCCGACAATTTGTAATCTTCGTGTTTGTTTCCCATTGTTTGTCTTTTGCAATTGATTAATGATTAGTTACTCTGATTATACTGTTTTAGAACATATTCTATATAGAACTATATTCTGTTCATATTCTATGTAATTTATGGCCGTTTTTTAGATAACTCATGTTTTGACGCTTTAATTTGTGGCTAAAGTCGTAAGTAATCCCCCAAAAAGGAGACTAAATACAGATAAAATTTTCAAAATTGGCGCTACCATAGCTGGAGTCTATGTTTTAGTAATTATTGCATTGATGATCTTTCAACTTACTGCAGAATCGTATCCTATATGGGAGGAAGAAGGCTTTTCATTTGTTACTAGCACTGATTGGAATGCCGTAGAAGGAAGAGAATCATTTGGAGCGTTGCCGTATATTTTAGGAACACTAGTTACAGCAGCACTCGCAATGGCAATTGGAGTTCCACTTAGTATTGGAATTGCAATGTTCATTTCAGACGCACCTCCAAAAATTGGAAATCCTTTGGGCTTTGTTGTAGAATTGCTTGCAGCAGTGCCAAGTGTAATTTACGGTTTGTGGGGACTTTTTGTATTTAGAGAATATTTTCGTGATTTTATTGAAAAACCATTGCACTCAGCATTTGGTGACACTATTTGGTTTTTTTCAGGTACTCCATTTGGTTTGGATATCTTTACTGCAAGTATAATTTTAGCAATAATGATCATTCCTACCGTATCTGCAGTGTCTAGAGAAATAATGAAGGCAGTACCACAACAGCAAAAGGAAGCAGCATACATGCTTGGTGCAACAAAATGGGAGATGTTCAAACTTGCTGTATTCCCATATGCAAAAACAGGATTAATCGGTGCATCAATTTTAGGACTGGGAAGAGCAGTTGGCGAGACAATGGCTGTAACAATGTTAATTGGTAATGCAACAGGATTAAGTGCAATTCCATCTTCATTATTCAAACCAAGTCAAACCATGTCAAGTATTATTGCAAATGAATTTGTAGAAGCATCCCCGGCATCATTACATCTTCCTGCATTAATTGGAATTGCCCTCGTTCTTTTGGGAATTGCAATTTGTATCAATATTGTAGCACACATTCTTGTATCGCGAATGTTAAAAATCAAAGAGGGAGCTATTAACAATTGACTAGCATACAACGAAGACAAGAGTATAGAACTCTCTTTAAACAAAATGTTGAACGCAGATTAATTGTTGATAAAATTGTAAGATTGATAGTTATCGCGTGTGTTATTACTGCTATAGTTCCACTTGGCAGCATACTGCTTGAAGTTTTTAAAAATGGTGCAGCAGCTATTAGCATAGAATTTCTTACTCAAGTTCCAGGTTCCATAGGTACTGGGGATGGCGGTATTGGACCTGCAATTCAGGGTACTTTGATAATTATTGGCATGGCAAGCCTAATTGGCGTACCAATAGGTGTTCTCTCAGGTGTATTCTTGTCTGAATTTGGAGATAATCGTTTGGCAAAATCTATTCGATTTTTTAATGATGTGTTTATGGAATTTCCATCTATTGTTCTCGGTATTTTTGCCTTTTTGGTTATAGTGTTGGTACTAGGTCACTTTTCAGTATGGGCTGGTGCATTTGCATTATCCCTTATCATGTTTCCAATAGTAGCTAGAACCACTGAAGAATCACTCAAAATGGTTCCAGTGACATACCGTGAAGCTGGTATGGCGTTAGGACTGAAAAGATGGGTTGTCATCATGAGAATTGTTTTATCAGCTGCAAAAAGTGGATTGGTAACCGGCGTCTTGTTATCTGTCTCTCGAATCGGAGGGGAAACTGCTCCATTAATCATGACAATTCTCGGAAGCAGTCAATTCTTCAGTGACTTTGATACACCTATGGATGCACTACCTCTAAGAATATGGCGTCTTTCTTTACTTCCATATGATAGCGCACAGCTACAGGGTTGGGGAGCAGCACTTGTTTTGATTTTGATTATTCTTGCAGTAAATGTTGGTGTTCGATACTTTGTTCTAAATAAACAAGGTGGAGGCCTAGTTGGAAGATTGATCAAACAGGATAGAGGTGTAAAACAATGAGTACATTGACTACGAAAGCAACAAACTCAGAAGCAAAAAAATCAACTTCAAAACATATTGATGAATCAAATGAAAAATTCAAAATGATTGCTGAAAATGTTACGATCAGTTACAGTGGAATTGCTGCAGTAAAAAACATCACAATGAAGTTTAAAGAAAAATCTGTAACTGCATTAATTGGACCTTCCGGATGTGGAAAGACTACTTTCCTGAGATGCTTAAACAGAATGCATGACATGACAAAAAATGCCAAAGTTGTAGGCAAAGTAATGATTGATGGAATTGATCTGTATTCTAAGAATATCGACCCAATTTATCATAGGCGAAAAGTTGGAATGGTTTTTCAAAAGCCAAATCCGTTTCCTACAATGTCAATTTATGATAATGTCACAGCAGGTCTTCGATTAAATGGCGTAAAAGACAAAAAAATTCTAGAAGAAATTGTAGAGGATTCTCTAAAAATGGCCTATCTTTGGGATGAGGTCAAAGACAATCTCAAAAAGCCTGCAATAGAGCTCTCCGGAGGACAACAACAAAGATTATGCATCGCTAGAGCACTAGCTATTCAGCCTGAAGTACTCTTGATGGATGAGCCTGCATCTGCCCTTGACCCTATAGCCACTCAGAAAATTGAAGAAACTATTACTGAATTAAAGAAGGAATTTACGATAATTATCGTTACCCATAACATGCAACAAGCCGTACGCGTTTCTGATTATACTGGTTTCATGTATCTTGGTGATTTGATAGAATTTAGAGAAACAAAGAAGCTTTTCACTGATCCAAAAAATGAATTAACCGCAAAATATGTTCAGGGGCAGTTTGGTTAATGCCGCGTCTAATTGATCCTTCACTTGAAAAATTATCTCTGATAATGTCAGAGATGGGGGATATGGCAATTGAATGCATATCTCTTGCAGTTGATTCGTATCTTGAAGGAAAAAATACTACAGATAAGGTTAGAGCACTATCTGATTCAATTCGTAACAAATACTTTGAAGTTGAAGATTTGATCTTTGATATGTTACTAAAGTATCAGCCAGTAGCTGATGACTTTAGATTGATTCGCTCCTCTACTGAAATTTCCTATGCGTTTTCAAGATTTGGAAGATATGCATATGATATTACACAAGTTCGAGATTTGTTTGGTGATATCTCTGAATGCACAAACGCATCACTGTTTGAAATTACAAAAAAAGTAAAACACATGATAAAAGAAGCCGTTTTGTCATTTGCAGAGCTTGATGTTAGAAAAGCAGTCAAGATTCAGGAAGACGAAGCTTTCATAGATAAAATCTACAAAGAGAGATTACCAAAATTAATTGAATCAGAAAATACAAAATGTGCTTTAGCTGAAGCTCTTCTATTGCGATACCTAGAGCGAATAGGTGATCATGCTGTGTTTATGAGTGATGCAATAAACTACATCGTTACTGGAAAGCACAAGCCTAGTGAGCAGCGAATTGCTGATCACACAAAAGATTCTAAACCAACTTTGTGATTGTAGTTCTTTATGTCAATAACCTATAGAGTTAATGATAACATAATTACTGCAAGTATTGAAATTCCGTAAATTCCATAGTATGCTTTTTTGTGACGTGGTAGCGTTTGCTCTAGTTTTTGTTTAATCTGATACATCATTACACCTCCTAAGTGAATTATGCGAGAACATTGTGAATGCCAATTCGTCATTCCTGTCTGGTCTGGGAAAAAGCTGTTCTCGCATTTGTTATGTACGTAATCCTAGATCATAAATTCTGGTCAGCTATACAGCTTACCAAAATCTATCTAATTCTTCTGTGTAGCATATGTATGAACACTCAAAACACATGGAACAAAATGGTTCACGCCCCATTCAAAAAGGTCGTAAAGTTTGACCTCATCTGCATGGCATTAGGTGCAGTTATGGGAATGGGTGCAGGAGCATATTTTGTTGCTAGCGGTTTATTTGGCTAGCAACAATATTTTTTTTAAAACACGTACAAAACCCAGATTATCAGGATATCTCAACAGAACACTTTGTTGAACATACTGGGGAATCAAACATGCTTTGAAATTCCCTGCCACAATGAACACACTTTCTAAAATTCACTCTATAATTATGTCCTCATGTTACTTAAATCCACGGTAAAAGGTCTATTGTTATTACAAAATTTTAGAATCAGAATCGGAAAAATTTTTTAATTTTGGAGCAAAACTGTATCTCCAACTTATATTACTATGATGATTAGGTTACGCATGGTACAGCTTCAAATTTCAAATGAGACGATGAAACGTATGGAGAAGATTACTGGCATAAATCACGCACGCGATGGGGATTTTCTTGTCAACGAACTCATTGACGTTTTAGAAAAAAAGATTCGAGAAAAATACTAGGTCATATTATTCCAAGACATGAATGATCAAGAATTTTTAGAATACATCAAGTATGATCTAAAAAGAATTGAAAGTGATCTAAATGGATTCTTGGAAGTTTACTACCCGATGCTGAGAAGCTCATGGAACCCAAAAAATGAGTCTGATTTTATCCTTGGATGGATTCTTGGAAGCAAGGAAGGTGAGTACTCAGAAGGGTATCGCAAAAAGTATGGACAAGCTTGGGGACAAGAGTTTCTTTTTCTAGTGCATCAGGAAATTAGAAGCAAAAAAAGCATTCTGGAAAAAGAGATTACAAAATACTTGGAAGAAAAATCCTCAAAGTAATTTCTTTTTCTTAAAATAAACAATCATGGAAACACCTATTCCAATCATAACTCCAAGCACAATTGGATATCCAAAGGGTGATGATAACTCTGGCATAAACTCAAAGTTCATACCATACACTCCTGCCAAAAACGTCACTGGAATGAATATGGTTGCAATCAATGCTAATATCTTCATTGCATCGTTTGTCTTTTGATTTAGAACTGATAGGTAAAGATTGTTCATTGTAGAAAGCTTGTTGTTTGTAGCATCAATAGTATCTGTTATCTGAATAATGTGATCACTGAGGTCTCTAAAGAAAATTGCACTGGATGTGGAAATGAGTGGAGTTTTGAGATGCTCTAGTGTAGGAATAAACTTGCGAAGCGGTTGAAGAGATTTTTGGATAACTAACATCTCGTCTTGCATTTTATGTAGTGTGTTGAGGTAAACTTGCTTTGGATTTTGAACAATCTTCTTTTCTAAATCTTCTATTTTTTCTCCCATATTTTCAAGTACTATGAAATAATTATCTACAATTGCATCTAGTAACGCATACATAAGATAGTCTGACTTGCTTTCCCTCATTGTTTTTCTGCCTTCTCTTATTCTTACGCACACTGGTTCAAAGACATCATCTGCAGATTCCATAAATGATAGAATGTAGTTTTTACCACAAACTATGCTAATGTGTTCCATCTCAAGCTCGCTATTAGAATTCTTAAACTCAAACATCTTTAGTGCAACAAAGATAAACTCATCATAATCTTCTACCTTTGGATGCTGGTCTGTATTTGCAATGTCTTCTAAAACTAGTGGATGTATTCCAAGACGCATTCCTATTTTTTCGATAGATTTAACCTCATGTAATCCGACAATGTTGACCCATGTGATGGTTGGATTCTCAAAAAATGGAAAAGACTCTTCAATGGTTTTGACTTCTTTTTCTAATAACTCTTTTTTATCAAAATCTACAATCTGAATTTTTGTAACATCTGTTTTTTTGCCAAGATGAGTGATTGTACCTGGGGCACTGCCTGGTTTTCTGCCTGATTTTTTGAAAAGCTTAACCATGCTCTGACTGATTACTCTAATTGATAATTAAAGTAACCTGCAAATAGGTCAAAATCTAGACACAACAAAAATTGATAATTACACAAATAGAATTGAAATCAAAATTAATTAATGCTAAATAAAAAACGAAATCATGGATGATACCAATAAAGCCATAGGAATATGCCTTATCTTCCTTGTTGCTATAGTTACTGGATATTCCCTCTTGGGATTATAGTTATTGAAATCTCGTGGGTTATTCTAATCAACTGCTACTTTTTTGGCAAATTTACCAAAAATAGGCATGCCACAATTTCTTAGTTATTCCTAATACTTTATCAGTTCTAGTTATTTCATGTATGAAAATAAAATAAAAACAGAATATTCTGTTAGAAAAGCATGGGATAAGCTAGAAGGCATTCCACTAGAAGAGATTGAACACTTTGATAATTTTATGAAAGATTATCAAAGTACAAGAAAAAACAAGTAGCTATACGGTGACCATTTTGAAAAAGATTCTCTTGACCTCTACGGCAATGATTCTTGCACTGTCCTTGGTTTTTCCCACTTTTAATGCCTGGGCATATCTCATTACTCCAGATGGTTTTCTTGTAATGAAAAAAAGTAAAGGAGTTACTACCAATGATTTTGGGAAGAAAACTTACCATAAGGTATGCGGCAGTGAGGTCTGTAAGGAAGAAATTGTTAATCAAACTGAAAAGTCATTAAAAAATGAACAAATAAAAAATATCAAAAAGATTACAGCAAGTGACAAAGCAGCAGAATTCATGAAGGTGTATTACCGATTAAAGTAAAACTTTGTACATCTACTCTTTTATCTTCGATTGTTCATGATTGAGTCAAAGAACATGGAAATGGAAGCAGATGAAATTTGTGAGTTTTGTACCAAACCACGGGCAGATCATGATTCAGAAGAAAAACAAAACTGTTCAAGAAATCTTATTGAGATGGGAATAATGCGATACTGTGGTCTTTGTGGTGTATCAAAACCTGCAAAGGGCTCCCATGACAGATGTGGAAAATGCGGAGAAAAATACTCTTTCATTAACCATTGACGATAAATATGATGTATCTAGTGGTTGACGCATGTGTAAAATTAAGATTAAAGATGTGCTAAATTTAGATTAGAATTTTACTGGAGATACATATCGTGACTCCAGAAATTAATGCAATTGCAATCATGTTTAGGACTATGCCATGTTTGATCATTGCCTTTATTGGAATCTGTGCTTTTTCATAAATTAGAGCATTTGGAGGTGTACCCATCGGGAGCAAAAAGGCAAATGATGTTGCAACGGTAATTGCAAACAATACTGGTAATGGCGACCATCCATTTAGCATCGCCATAGTTCCCACAATTGGAATGAAAATTGCTGCTGTAGCTGTGTTAGATTTTACATTAGTTAGAAACATAATCATTGCAACTAGAATTATAATTATTAACTCAAATGGGTAGTTGCTGACAAATGACAATGAATGGGCAATCCAATCTGCTAATCCAGAATCCACAAATGCTAAGGATAATGCAAATCCACCCCCTAGCAAGAATAACAAACCAAATGGAAGTCTTTCAATTCCTGCCCAATTCATCAAACTCTCAGAGCGAGTTTTTGGTAAAATAAAAAGTGATATTCCTCCCAAAATTGCAATTACTGAATTTGTAATCAATGAACCTTCTGATTGCCACAACGGGATTGTAAACATTAGCAATAACACTCCTAAAAGAACTCCAAGTACAGTTTTTTGCTCTACTGTGATCTTTCCTATTTGGGATTTTTCTAATAGTATAGTGTGCCTAATTTCTGATGTAATTTGGGGAGATCCTTTTCCAATTTGTGAATTCATGTACATGCCACAAAGCACCAACATTGAAAATGCTAAGGGAGTTCCAAGCATAGACCATTCTGCAAATGTAACTCTATGAGAGAACATCTCCATAACGGTTGCCGCATAAAGTAGATTTGGCGGGGCTCCAATTAAAGTGGCCACACTACCAATTGAAGACGAATATGCTATAGACAACATGAAAACAACTTTGAACTTTGTTGTTACAAAATTTGTTTTCGCTAAAGATGATAAAATAATCCCTGCAATTGGCAATAATATCAAAACAACTGTGGTGCTCATTACAACTGTAGAAATTAACGCAGTTGTTATCATAAAGCCCCAGACTATTCGCCTTGGAGAATATCCAAATACTGAAATTAATTCAAATGCAATTTTTTTATGCAGACCTGATTTTTCAATTGAAAGTGCTATCATGAACATTCCAAGTAACAAGACAATGATTGGATGCATATACTCTGATGCAATTTGCTTTACGGGTAGTACTCCTAGCAGAGGAATTAATCCTAGTGGAAGTAGTGCGGTTGCATAAACCGGAATGGCCTCAGTTATCCACCATACAATCATCCATACGGAAATAGCCAATACTGGCTTTGCAGTTTCTGGCATTCCTTCGGGTGTGGGGATTAGTAAAATTATAAAAAACAGCAGTGGACCTAAAATCATCCCTGCAATTTTCAGATTAAAATTCATTCGATTTTCCTTGTTTGATGCGTTGGCCTCATTTTAGATCTTGTTTACAAATTATGTGTTTTTGAAATTCAATTCTAATTGGTTTACGTTCAGCGTTTTTTTGGTTTTTTTACTATCATAACTGGACAATTTGATTTTGTTATGATTCCAGACGCTATACTTCCTAGAACCAATTTTTTAAATCCGGATCTTCCATGTGAGCCCATAACAATCAAATCTACATTGTTTGATTCAGCATAGGCGAGGATTCCATCTATTGATGATGAATGATGTATGATCTTCACTGAAATCTCTATTTCTTCCATCTTCTTTGCATCCTTCATTTTGTTAAGACCATCTTTTGCCTTTGATTCTGCTTCATCATGGGCTTCCTGTGCCCTAGAAAACGACATCCCCGATGTGTCTGTATCGCTTCCAAGAACAGTAATCAATGTTACTTTTGAATCAAATTTCTTTGCAATCTCGATTGCTTTCTCAAATGCTAAATCTGCAAAATTTGTAAAATCATAGGGAACCAAAATGTGTGATATCATACATTAACCAATTTGAGATTCAAATATTAAGATTGATTAAAAAATCACGAATGATAATCTGAATTTTTGTCTTTTGGCAAAAACTTTAGGCAAAATATGAAAATATTACTTGTGTATTTTAAACATCTATTTTCTTATCTACCAAAAATTCTAAAATTTTCTTAAATGAAGTTTAAGGAAGGGTTTTTTAGAATTTTGATAGTGGATGATAGTCTTTCAATGCGGCAACTGCTTCACAAATTAATAGATATGAACGATATTACTCCCTATGTTTTTGATGCAAAAAATGGCAAAGAAGCATTAACTAAATTCCAGAAAATTCTACCAGATCTAGTTCTACTTGATTTACAAATGCCTGAGATGGATGGAATCACGACATTAAGACTAATGAAAAAAATGGATCCATCCGTTAAAGTAATGATGATGAGTCTGTCTGGTTCTAAAAATGATACACAGGATGCGATAAAATACGGGGCATGTGATTTTCTTCTAAAGCCATTTGATAGAAACGAATTTGCATTCAAAGTAATAAAAAATCTAAGAGAAAAGGCAAACGAGGACAAAATAACTGAATTACAAAATACCACCGAAATGTTAGATGAAAAATTTTCCAAAATGTCTAAAATGATAAAAAAATAAAAATTTCCTTTTTAATTCAAACCATTGCTTACCTTGTTTTCCACCTTGCCTATCTTTTGGGATAAAACTAGATAGACTGCTTAAAAAATGAGTGATACCTGTCCTCAATTCTTCTCAATATGTCTAAATACATGGTATCATCTTGGACATCGATTAAGCCTACATGGAAGCAAGTACCGCTCCAACGAGTTTATGGATTATCTTCATTGCCATAGTCAGTGTAACTCTTTCAATAGATCTTTTTTCAGACCACTTTCATAGATTCTTTAAAAGAAAAAAACTACAAGATGGCAAAACATCACAGCCATTTTTGACTGACTCTATATGGACAATCATCTGGATTGGACTTGGTGGCATCTTTGCAGTTTTGATTTATTTTGTAATGGGTTCTCAAAAAGCAATAGAATACGCTACAGGTTATGCCCTAGAAAAATCACTCAGTGTTGATAACATGCTTGTCTTTGTTTTGATATTTACATCCCTAGGAATTTCCCACATTCATCAACATCGTGTTTTGATGTGGGGTATAATCGGTGCAATTGTAATGAGAATTGGTTTTATTCTTGCCGGTGTATCTTTACTGGAATCTTTTCATTGGATGGTGTATGTGCTTGGGGCAGTTCTGATTTTTACTAGCATTAGAATGATTACAAAAAAAGAAAAGGAAAAGTTAGAGATTGAAAAAAGCATTGTAGTAAGAATTTTAAATAAATTTACATCCGTTGATTCCACATCAAATGATCACAGATTCATCAAGAGAGTTAATGGCAAGTTTGTCGTCACCCCTCTCTTAGTTGCTTTATTGTCAGTAGAGATGACAGACCTTGTATTTGCACTGGATTCAATTCCCGCAGTTCTTTCAATTACACGGGACTCTTTTATCATAATTTCCTCAAATATTTTTGCTATACTAGGTCTTCGAAGTCTGTACTTTGTTGTTGGCTCTGGAATTGAAAAACTGTATTATCTAAAGTATGGCTTGACAATCATACTTGGATTTATTGGAGTAAAAATGCTCCTTTCTGAATTTATTCATATTGAGGTCATACATTCATTGGTTGTGGTTTTTTCACTTTTGGGAGTTACCTTTACTGCATCAATTATCCGAGCAAGAAAACAAAAAAATGAGAAACAAGAAAAATTAACTTAACCTGTTATTTAGAAATTCTGGGATGTTTTTTGATGTTTTTCTAACCTAGTATGCTGAGTGTTAAAACTCCCGACAAATTAGGTTTAAGCACAACCGCGCAATATTCTAAAATCTGAATCAATTAAGTATAATAGACGAATTCTGATGGGTCCCAATAACGTTAATCATTTATGAATAATTTTAAATCCATACATTTGGACAAGTCCAAAGCATTTGAAGAGGCACGAAAAATAGCCTGGGGCTCAATATGGGTTCTGGCGGGTATTGGCGTTGCAGAAATTCTCATTTCTACGTTTACTGGCAGTTTGACACTTTTTGCCGATGGACTTGATTCTATTGCAGATGGTCTAGTCTCATTTATTGTCTGGTTTGGAATTAGAATGATTCACAGACCTCGTTCTGATAGTTTTCATTTTGGATATGCAAAAATCGAAAGTCTAGCTGCATTCATTGCTGCAATAGCTATTCTGATCTTAGGTGCATTCATTGTGTACCATGCATATGAGAGAATCATTCATCCATCTGAAACCACCAATCCAGAAATTACAATGGTTACCCTTTTGGCAGCAGGAAGCATTTCTCTATATCGTGCATTTCAAGTTAGAAGAGTAGCAAAAAAATTCAATCTTGTCTCATTAACACTTGATGCAAAAAATTCCATAAAAGATGGTAGCGCATCATTTGTTGGTTTTGGAAGTGTCTTACTTGGATACTTTGGAATCCAATACATGGATGCAATTGGAGGAATAATCATAGCCGGTTACATCTTTTACATGGCATATACTGCAATCAAGGAATCTTCACTTGTCTTACTTGATGCTGTCAAAGACCCTGACTTGCATGATGAAATCAAAGAACACATTACAACAAGTTTCAACGTTGATGTACAAGATGTCCAAATTCGGCCACTAGGTCACGGCTCTTATGCTCAAATACATGTGATTTTAGATCAAAAAATGACTTTGGATAATGTCTATGAAATTGTAGAGAAAATAAAATCATCAGTTGCAGAAAAATTCAGCATTGATGAAATAGTTATAGAGCCAACTCCAAAGAGTGGCTCTTAAAATCAAAATCATTCTTGACACATTTCTAAATTATACAATACTAGTTCGACTAACTTTTATGCATAGATTGACTGAGTTTTCTCTTAACTAAACCACTGATTGAGTCAAAATTTAGCAGCAATGTTTCTGAGTCAACACCACAAATGATGTACTTTATGATGATGAATTTTGAGTTAAGATGCTTGGCATACTAAAAAAATACTGACTTTGGCAAAGAGTTTTGACTAGATATCCCAATAATCTGCTGCCAGAAAGAAGCAAAAAGAGTCATCTTGGAGATTGGGGCAGAATTAATAGGAGATTTAGGGTATCTGCTGATTATATCTGCCGGTGTCGGCATTGTTGCCTACCTATTAAGACAACCACTGGTATTGGGATTTTTAGTTGCAGGAATTCTGATTGGACCATTTGGCCCATTTAGCCTGATAGATGACGTTTCAATACTTCATAATTTCTCTGACATTGCAATTGTCTTGCTTTTATTTGGTGTAGGGCTAACTTTTCCGATATCCCAATTTCGATCAATTGGAAAGATTGGCAGTGTAATTGCAATAATCGAAGTAGCTGTAATGTTAGCTATTGGTTTTGGAGTGGCACAAGCATTTGGTTGGTCAATAATTGACTCTATGTTTTTAGCAGCAGCGTTATCAATTAGCTCAACTGCAATAATTGTTAAAGTCTTAGAAGAGATGGATGTTGTACAGGAACCCTCATCCCAACTCATAATCGGAATACTGATAATTGAGGATTTGATTGCAGCCGTACTCATTTCTATGCTACATTCTACCATCTTGCTAGATACTTTCAGCCTTGATAACACGCTTTGGTTGATAGCTCAAATTGGTATGTTCATTGGACTAACGGCCTTAATTGGGTGTCTTTCTATTCCGAAATTGTTTTCTTTTCTTTCTAACTTTGAACGATACGAGTTTATGATATTAGCAGCTTTGGGATTGGCATTTGGTTTGTCATATTTGTCATATAGTTTGGGATTCTCAGCTGCTACTGGGGCATTTCTTGCTGGTGTAATATTAGCTGGCACAAGATTTTCTGATGATATTTCTACCCTCATAGCCCCAACAAGAGAAATTTTCGTTGCAATATTTTTTGTTACTATCGGTGCATTAATGGACGTACAAATAATTACACAATATTGGATTCCAATTGTGATAATCACAATAGTAACAATAATTGGAAAAACAGTTGCAACATATGCAGGTGTAAGGCTTTTCAGACTAGGTAGTCATAATGCTCTAGGAATTGGTCTATCGATGGCACAGCTAGGGGAATTTTCATTTATTGTATTAAAAGTAGGTCAAGATATGGGTGCAATTAGTGCGTTTTTGTTCCCAATTGTAGGAACTGTTGTAATATTGACTACCTTCTTAGCACCATTTTTGATTAAGAAGGGAACAAAAATGATGGTTGATATTTTTTAAATTATTTCACAACGTCACATGGAAAACATTTTTTCAAAAAAAAAAACTCACGTGAACCACTGCTCTAGTGTCTGGCTCTTCTTCTCGATTGCTTTTTTGAGTCTATTTAGTGAGGAGTTTACTCTGTCTGCTGAAAAGTCTCTTTCTTCTGAAAGATACTTTACAATTCCTTCATAATCTATCTCTCCAAAATCCACATTTGAAATCTCAGATACCTTTGGCTCCAAAAAGATCTTCCTAATCTGCTCATAGGGGACACTTTCTAATTCCTCCTGAATCTTTGGAATATCTTCCAACCTTGAATGATCCTTTATCATCTTTAGTGCAGTCTTTGGACCAATTCTTTCAAAACCGTCAGGATTAAAATCCGTTCCAATCAATATTCCAACATCTACAAGCTGTTCCTTTGTTAGTCCCAATGCTTCTAGTGTCTTTTGGGCTTCGATGATTTCAGGCTCTATCTCCATGTATGAATTTCTATTTGGAATCTTTCTTCTTCCACTGTTTGTAAAGTTTCTAATCAGCCGTTTTGCTCCAAACAGAATTGAATCAAAGTCTTGACTAGCTGATGCATAGGCTGCTCCAGTTTGAGTCATATGAGCTGCAGTTGCTTCCCCCTCTGATGGTGCATCAATGTATGGTATCCCAAATAATGAGAGAATTTTTTTAGAGTCTTCTACCATTCCATCCCTCATTGCCGTAGTCTGTTGTGCAAACTTTCTTGCATCTTCCATGTTTCCATCTGCAATTGCTCTTTCGTATTTTACGGTAGCATCTTTTTTGATCTGACGCCTTCTTTCAATCTCTGCTGATTTTAATGACGGAGGTTTACCATCAAAGACATAGACTGGCTTGATACCTAGTGAAAGAAAATTGATGTTTCTATAGAACAGGCCTGATATGTGGCTTGTAACTCTACCTTGAGAGTCTGATAACTGCATTCCATCTGGACCGCGAATTATTGCAAGAAACTGGTAAATTGCATTGTATGCATCAATGGCTATTACTTTGGTTTGAAATGATTCCAGCTTTGTCTTTTCTCTAACTACTAATTGCTTTAGATCTAATCCCATTTGTTATTCTGTATTAGTACCTGTTTTTTGTCTTTTCTAAATTGCAGTTATCATATTAAGGAGAAATTTCAATAAAATTTTGTCAGGTTAGCCAAGTGGTAAGGCGGCCGTCTCGAAAACGGCTACGCGCAAGCGTGCAGGGGTTCGAATCCCTTACCTGGCGCTTACTTTTGAGTTTAAAACCCTGCATGCACTGATATTATCTTATGAGTAATCTTGTTCAAAAAGAAAGATTTCAAATTCATAACTATGATGGGGCGATCAATTCCCTGCTATCTAGCATTGAAAAAGAACTTTCCACCAAAAACTCTGAACTTATTCTAAAGTATGACAGGGTTCTTGTTAGAGAGTCTTTGGCAAAGGCAACTAGAAGAAAACACCTTGAAATTCTTCTCAGTTTGAGCAGACTTTTGAAAAAAGATTGGCATGATGTTACAAAAGATGATGTTAACGATTTGGTTTTTCAAGTGATGCAAAGGTATAGCCCTGAAACTGGGCAGGAAACCAACTCAACTTGGGATCATAAAAAAATTTTAAAAATATTTTTTCGATGGTTCAAACTTGGGGATCGACAATATCGCATTGTTGGGGATCCTGAAGAGACAAAGAATGTCAGACTAAAAGAGGTAAGAAGTAAAATTGTACGGGAGGATCTCATAACACAAAATGATGTTGATAAATTACTTAGAGCCTGTAGGGGCAATCTCAGAGATAAGGCCTTAATTCATGTTCATGCAGAAGCAGGGACAAGACCTGGAGAAATTTTAAGCCTGAGAATAAAACATGTAAAATTTGATGATAAAGGAGCTGTCATTCATGTGGATGGTAAAACAGGTCCACGTCCTGTAAGATTAGTTACTTCTGTTCCTAGCTTAGCTTCATGGATTGATTCTCATCCCTTCAAAGAAATTACTGATTCTCCTCTTTGGATTAAGATTGATGTAAATCATTATGGTGAACCTATGTCTCATGCTACTGCAAACAAAGTTTTACAAACAGTGTGCAAAAGAGCAGGAATTACCAAAAAGATTAATCTGAAGTTATTTCGACATAGTGAGGCTACTGAAACTGCCAAATACATGACTGAAGCTCAAATGAGAATAAGACATGGATGGACATCTACTTCTAAAATGCCTGCTAATTACGTTCATCTTGTAAGCTCTGATGTGGAACAGGCATACCTGAAGCATCTAGGAATGGCAGACGAGCCTGACGATAAACCAGTAACTCCTAAAATTTGTCATATCTGCAAGATGCCTAATTCTTCTGAATCTGAAATATGTAACAAATGTGGGAAGCCGTTAGATCTTCAAAAGGCTTTGGATTTGGAAGAAAAGGCAAGTGAACAGAATTTTGTGACCAACAAACTTGCAGGAAAGATACTAATTCAAATGCTAATGACGGGAAAAATTCCAAAATTGCCAGAAAATGAAATTAAGACTTTGATTCAGAGTCTGAATCTTTAGGAATCTTTTCAATTATTCCGTATTCTAGTCCTTTCTCGATTAATTTCTTGGAAAAATGATTATCAATCTGTTCTATCACTGTAGGCTTGTGGCTGTAAACTGCAAGTAAGCTTGTAAACCCTTCCGCAAAAATAAAAAATAAAGAATCATTATCAAAAACATCTTTTATTATGATGTCAAAGAATTCCTTTCGTTTTGTTTTCCAAAACTTGTCATAATCATCCCATTTTTTCTTGTATTCATTTTTTAATTTTTCAAAATCCTCAATTTTTTCATGTTCCTTTGGAATTTCTAGTGTGCTTTCTCCCATCTGAGATGCATGAAAATCATTGAAAAGATGAAAGCCAAATCTATCATCATAGTGCAATTTCATTGCATTGAAATAGAATAAGAAAATGAGTCTGTTTACCGTTCGATCCGATATTTGTATAGAATCTTTAGAAAAAATATTCTTCCAGATTTTTTCCTTTTTTTGTAAGAAAGTTTTATGATGTATGCCTCGCTCTTCCTTCTTTGCTGGATAGTATAGATCAGAGAGTTTAATTTCTAATCCTCTATCCTCAAACAAAAATGTTGTAGTTTCTTCAATGCGTGGTCTGAATTTGTAATCTCTAGTATGTAGTCTATATTGCGTCAGTATGTCAAGCTCGTTCAAAGCTCGTTTCAGTAATCTTAGCAAAAGATAATGATATGAGCCCATGGCGGAGGAATACTTTTCCCATTGTTCCCCCAAATGAGGAATGAATTTGATGTATTTCAAAAGGACATCTGGTTTGTCATTTGATAGGGATTTAATCAATGCAAAAAACCCTATGGGTGTCAGCTCATAGTATAGGCGAGTTTGTTTCCCAGTTTTTTCTTCACGTATTATCCTGATTATTTGATGATAAAGTAAAACATCCTTATTGATATCAAATGTTCTCCCTGGGATTTTTTGATTTCTTATATTGTAGCTTGTGACTCCTTTACCTTTAGACTCTTTATGCTGAATTTCAAAAATTGCTTTTAAAATTCTGGTTTGTACTTTGGTTAATTCTAGCATGCTACCGTTGATGGCATAATGTTACATATTGCGTATAAAGTTAAGGCTGACCATTCATTTAATGAAGAAATGTCATATTTGTAAAAAGATTCTGAAGAAACCCTTTGAAAAGCTATTCTTGCATTGTTATGAATGTGGATTAGACCGACTTGAAAAATTAACCATGGGATTTGAACCATGTCCTACTTGTAATGACATGAAAAATCTGTGATAAAATATGTCATGTAAAGGAATCTGTAATACGTTTGAAGGGTATTCTGGAAACCCAAAGTTTTGTTTAGGTTACAAATTCTGTTCCGAATGTCGATTTTCAATTATTCATGATAATCTGTTATGCCCTTGTTGTAAAACCACCCTCCGCAGAAAACCACGCCATAAGAAAAAAGTGACAGCGTAATGCACAATCAAACCCTAACTCAATTCTTTCGTCCCGCCTCTGAGCGAACTATTTCTTGTCTGTCTTTGGTGGCCAACATCGTAGAAGAGTACAAGTTTCTTTCAAACTGGTATGAGATAACCTTTCAAGGTTGGCATCTTCCAGCAGTATCAGAACCGCATGATTGGTGTGGCATGTGGAAGACAATAGGATGCCTTAATGATTCATTACATGAAAAGCTTGGAAGAGGAAAATTCTACTATATCAAACAGTTCCAGAGATCCTGTTACAGAGCTCGCTGTAAAACCTGTTATCTTAAATGGATAGCAAGGCAGGCAAACAATGCAACAACACGCATCAATACATATTCTCAAAAACGTAAAAACAAAACTCCAATTCATCTGATTCTTTCTGTCCCTCCTTCACAGCATGGTACACCAGTAAAGATACTGCGTCAGAGGATGAGCCATATTCTGAGACTGGGACAGATAGAAGGAGGTGCTGTCATCTTTCATCCATTCAGGCTCAATCATTCTACAAGACAGTGGTACCCTTATCCTCATTTTCATTTGGTTGGGTTTGGTAATAAATCAGATATTAGAAATGCATTTGGCAGATACGGATGGTATGTAAAAGAAGCTGGAGAAAGATCATCCACATTCCAAACACTCTGTTATCTCTTGTCTCACTGTGGCATCCAAAAAGGATACAAGTCTGTGACCTGGTTTGGAAACCTATCATATAGCAATCTGCAGGTAGAAAAAGAGCCCAGAATCAACAGATGTCCCATATGTGAAGGGGAATTTGTAGAGGTTTACTATGAAAACGAGTACCATCCAGTGGTTCCACCCGATAAGCACTATGAGGGATTGGTAGAAGCTGAGGGATGGCATCCAGTGAAAGCTATTCTAATGAAAGGGGTCTACGAATTCGAGTCTAATTATCACCCCATAACCCATCTGAATGAAATCATTAAAGGAATAACAGAATAAACAAAATTGAATGTTTTTAGATAATAAGGTATTACTCGAATAAGAGATTATGTCAGAATTAGAAAAAATTTTTGGTCTTAAATAATTTAAACATAAGAATAGAAGTTAGCAAAAAACAATAAGATAAAATTGGTTTTGTGAAGTACGATTTGCAGTGATTTAACAATCATAAATTTCCTTGGTACAAAAAAAGTCACCAAATCCTCCTAATCCTATCAGAATTGAACTAGACGGAGGACCTGAATTTTTTTAAATCATTTCTGGCATCTCTGATTATAGACCAAGATGATTGTAGAAATATCGATGCGATTATTCCAGCAGCAATAAGATCAGGCCATGATGTGTTTGTCCAAAAGACAAATCCAGCTGCAACTACCACCAAAATGTTTCCAAGTGCATCATTGCGACTAAATACCCAAACTGCACGAACATTTGCATCTCCTTTCCTATGGGGAATCAACACCACAACAGCAATGATGTTTATCAAGAGTGCAACAATTCCGAAAACTCCCATTAAACCAGCTTCAGGTGTACTCAAAACCTGTGTACGGTATATTGTGTAAGCTAGAACAGATATTCCCATTGCAGCCAGAAATATTCCTTGAATGAGAGCTGAATTTGCACGCCATTTGAGACTCCATGTGATTGCAAGTAATCCAAGAAATGTGATTAATCCATCACCAAGAGAATCAAGGGAATCAGCTTTGAGTGCTTGGGAATCTACCAAGAATCCTCCAACCAACTCAATTATTCCATAACCCACGTTGAGCAATACAACTATCCATAATGCTCTGCGATAGGAAGGCGTGATATGGGCAAGATCTTTTGGCAAGTTATCATCATCTGGCATTTGAATTCACTCAATCTTCACGAAATTAGTAAAATAAACCACATGATATTGAGAACCTATTCTGAGAATTACACATGAAAATCGTATTGATGGTATATTAAGCAAAAAAGCATAATCATAACTGAAATTGGTAAGCACAGCTCTCTTGATTGGAATTTCAGTTGGAGTATTTTTTGCAGGTTTAGGAATCGGATATGCTGCTTTGCAGTCATCCCAAACTACACCAATGATGATGTCGCCTCAAGCTATGCAACAAATGATGAACGATCCTAATGCAATGAACCAATGGCATCAAACCATGATGCAAAACCCTCAAGCAATGAACCAGTGGATGAGTACCATGATGAATGATCCACAAGCTATGCAGCAAATGCACAATATGATGATGAGCAATCCCCAACACATGAACCAAATGATGGGTCCAATGATGTCTACAATGATGAATGATCCACAAATGCAGCAACAAATGATGACTAACATGATGGGACATCAAGGAATGATGAACTCCATGATGAACAATCAGGGAATGATGAGCATGATGAGAGGAAACATGACTGGAATGATGGGAAATCAAATGATGGGCGGTCCTATGATGGGAATGAATCCTTAATCTTCCAACGATAAAACATTCAGTACATATCTAAGTTTTTTATTTGGATGTTAGCTCAAACTGGATAATGTCTGGCAATCAAAAGTTAAAGTTTGATAAAGACGTTAAGACGATTCTCAATATCACAAAGACTCCTAAATCCATCAAGGAGATTTCCCAAGAAAGTGGAATTCCACAGGCAACAGTTTACAGAAGAATAGCATTAATGACACAAAACCAATTGCTCAAAACAGCAGGATATATTGAGGAGGGTACACGTGTTTTTACATATCAGAACATGAATCGCTATCTTTCTTCCAAAAAAACCAAACTTGAGAACATACTCGAAATTATAGACGACTATCCCGGAATAAACTACTCAGAGCTAAAACAGAAATCAGGCCTAGTCAATGGCACTCTTTCAAACTGCATTTCAAATCTAGAAAAAAACTCTAGAATAACTATCAAAAGATCAAACAGGAGAACATGGTTCTTTCTTCCACACATAAATCCTAACGAATTTGACTGTTTCATTTCTCTTAGAAAAGAAACATGCAAACGTATTCTCACATTCTTATTGCATCATCCAGATTCCACTTTTTCTCAAATACGCAATGAAGCAAAAAAAGCACCATCCACGGTGTCATTGACATTAACACAGTTGATCGAATTGGGTCTGATATCTAGAGAGTCAGGATTCAAAAGGACATACAGATTAACAAACAACGAGCAAGTCCTTTTCGCACTCAAAAAAATAAAACCCGACTTTACTTCAGAACTCAAAGACAGGTTCTCTGATACATTCTCATATCTGTAATCTGTTTGGTATCCCAAACGCCCTCTTCCATAAGATTATGCCCATTCCCAATGATAATGAAAATGCTACAAGGAACCCAAACGGAAACTCGGGAGTAACTGTGATTGGTAATTCTACATACTCATCACTGTTGTTGATGTTTTCAATTCGTAGTGTATTTGTGCCTAGATCTTTTTCTAGAAACCTATGGTTCTCAAAACTGCCTCCGCCTTTGGCAAAGCCGTTTACCTTCTTCAAAACATCTCCCTTCTGATCTAGTAACACAAAGTCATATTGGGACCCTGGTATTGGCATCTCTGTTTTTTTATCATAGATGGTAATGATAAACTCAGACTCTTCATTGATTTCTTGTGGGAAGGGAATTAAGGTAATATCAACAAAATAACTTCCTGCTTCTTTTTCACTGCCAATGCTTTCCAATCGTATGGGAAATTCCTGTATGGGAGTTTCTTGCGGCTCTACAACTATCATGAAATCCGTAGATCCCAAGAACGTGTCATTAATGTTTTCTATTGCTACCATGACAGGTCCAACCTGATCTTTTGAAAAAGTGATCTCCTCAAAAGAACTCTTAGGCGGTGCGTTCATCTCTGCAGTGACTCTTTTTCGGAAAATCTCCTCTCCATACTGCGTCAAAACAAAGTCATATTCTACAGGAACTTTCTTTTTGTCTATCACATACGATTCCGAAATATCGACAAAAAATTTTGTAGGCTCATTACTCTTTATGACTAGTGGTTCCCACCACAGTGAAATATCATACACGTAACTGGTAGTTTTTGACACTAGTGGCAAAACAACTTCCTCACTTGGTGAAAAGGTAAAAAACATTGAAGAGTCAGAAACCTTGGAAGCCTTATCTCTAATTGATAGAAGCTCACTCTTTGGCAGAATTGCATGCACAATTCTATCTTCTTCAGAATAGTCATCTGCAACAACCGTGTTTGAGGGTAGAGGTATTCCATTTACCATGACATCATATTTTGTAACTAAAAGCTCACCAAAGTTTTTTGGAATGTGCACCTCTTCATGAACTACTTGAACCTGCTCGATGTTTTCCTTACTCCAATCAAAAGGCATTGCAAATGAAACCTCTCTCTCTTCTGGGGAATATCTGAAATCTGAAACTTGGTCATACCACGAGGTGATTCCTATCTGGTAATCATTATCATCTCCTCCTTTTACATCGTAATTTGTTTTGTCTGCAACGCTGATTGCTCCTCGATAAAAAATCCTCTTATCGAGTACTTTGGAATCTTCATCTAAAGTTAGAATTTCTACGTTAAACTCGTACAAGCCACCTGATTTAAAGATCGGACCCTGCAAAACAAGTGGCTTGTCCCCATCCCTCATGTAACCTCCAAGTACTGGGGCTTCCTTGCCTGATACGGTGATATTTTCATCATCGGTGGATTTTATGGTCATGATCAGGTTTCCCAAGTCATCATGAAACATGTGTCGGAATATTCTCTTGTCGTCTTTTTTGAGCTCTACCATGTATGTGACATGCTCAATCACTGCATCAGTATCTGCATCAAAAAACCGAATCAGAATTCTTTGCTCTCCTGCATTCGGATCATAAACAGGGGGTTCAATTTCCAGATAAATGGTTGCGTTTCTATCTCCTATTGTAACTGGAGGCAACGTCTCCCCACCTATGCCATGACCAAAGGCGGGAGTCAAACTAAACAAAAGAAAAAACACAACAAAAGATGAAATAGATTTTGAGAACACATCTTCTCCATTACAAAGCCATTATAAAATTGATTTAGCAAACTATTGCAGTTTTTTTTTAAAAAATTAGTACAACGATAAAACAAAAACACATCCTAGAAGATCTTTTAATAATGATACAAGGTTTTACAATCATGCAAAACTCTTCAATGGACATCAAAACAAAGTACAAAGTTTTGCTGTATTCGCTAGTTGCAGTGATACTTGCAACCGTACCATTTTCAATTTCTAGCTTTCAGAATGGAAATGAGTTACACATTCTAATTCACACTTGTGCAATAATTCTGTCCGTGTTCTTATCTGTAGTTGGAGTCATAACATACAGATCATTTAAAACAACACGACTGTTTTTGGTCATGTGTGCATTTGTTTCAATCTGTCTTGCAGAAATTACTGCCCTCTCCCTACTGTTGCTCTCAACACCCCCATCTTTTACAAATTATGATTCATTAATTACACACGGACTTATTCTGCTGATGCTGTCATTTTTTGCATTTGGAATATTCAGAAAAGACTGAGATGCTCATGTCATAAATTTGGTACAACGATAAAACAAAACCATCATTAATTAATTCTGAAATCGTCATTTTCTTCATGAGGCAACTTTTAGTTTTTTTAATTCTCTTTGTTGTGCTTGTTACTGTGATTGAGGCTTTAGCAAGTGCTGAAGAATATGTTGTTTCAATTCCATTTGGTGCGTTTAATCCAGAACTCAACACCCCTACAGATGTATGGTATGATCCTCCCCTTCTTTCAATTGTTGTCGGTGATTCTGTAACTTGGGTAAATGATGACAGGGAAGGTCACACTGTTACAAGCGGAGAGGGAGCTGGAAGGTTTGAATGGATGGGAAGCAAGAAACTTGGCGAACCTGATGGCTTGTTTGACAGCGGACGGTTCATGCCAGGGGAGTCATGGACAAAGAAATTTGAAGAAGAAGGACAGTATCGTTATTATTGCATAATTCATCCCTGGATGGAAGCCCTGATTGTAGTTGCACCTTTGATTCCTGATTATCCACACGATACTACAGGTAAGAAACTCGAAGAATTTCCCATCATACAAGTAAGCCCAGATCAGTCTGTGGAGATTAATTTTTCATGGGATCCCAAAGTGATCAAAACCCATGAAAAGGTTAATTTCATTTACAGGTTTTATGATGCGATAAATGATCAGCCATTACGAAAGCTTCAGTATGATATCATAATAATCCATAACGGAAAAGAACTGTACAGGGATGAGGGGGCAGTTTCTGGTGCAGGAGGAGACTTTAGGCAATGGATTTTTGAGGAGCCAGGAGAAGTCATTGTCAAGTTTAGAAACATACAGTCATTTGGCACCGTTGGTGGCATGGAGATTTCTTTTACAGACAATCCTACAGGACGAATCTTTGATTTTACTGCAATTGTTTACAATAACCCAGAAAAAACTGTGACAACCGAAAAAATAGTTCAACCTCGTGAGACATTTCAGTTTTATTATGAGATTGCAGTGCTGATAATAGCAATCCCTGGAATCTTGTTGGCATCAGTTGTATTTTTGATGAAACGAAAAAAGCATATAGATCATGTTTCTGGTAGGATCTCAACTCCAGTATAGGGGAAAAACATGAGCTGTGCCAAGGAAAGAAAACTCATAAAAATTGCTCTGATAGTAATGCCAGTTGGCTTGTTAATTGGAATGATCATTGATGAGATTCCACATCTGCCAGAACACGAAACGCAAAATGTAGATGATAATGTTGATGTAATTCCTCTGTATGAAGGAGTCTCTGATGATCTTGATCTAGACTCTGTTGTTGACAAGACATCAGATGGAACTGAGCTGGAATCGGGTTTTGGCAAAATCACCATTTCTGAGAAAAACCACCCTCAGAACACAGACTCTGAATTAAAGTATTCTAACGATGCTTTGGGATTTGAAATAACCCTGCCAAATCATCAGTGGAGCATCAACCAAGATGTTGCTGATCTTGCAAACGGAGACAAGGAATTCCTTGATTCCAAAGGATTTGTCGGTGGAATTTACGTACAAAAAGACGATGGCACAGACATGCTTGTTGCAGTAATTGATATCTCAAAACAAGATGTCATGCTCTCTGAATATGTTGATACACAAATTGGGCAGCTAAAAGAACGATTCGAATCAACTTTGTATGTATATGAGGTATCTCCTGAAAACAATTGGGCCTTGTTTGGCATTGCAGTTGAAACACCAAACGATACATCCTATGGAGAGCAACTCTTGCAGATTCAAAATAATACATTGTACATGATACAGTATTCAGGACTTCCCCCCAATGCCTTGGATGGTAATTCTCTTGAACAAGTGAGAATGATTCTAGACTCTTTTAGAATTTTGTAATTTTTAATCAAATTCTGTTTGGCGTACAAGCTATTCTTTATATGAAAAATTTTCATTATCTTGAATTATCTTGGAGAAAATATCATAAATTGAATTCAATTCATGTTGTGATTTCAATTGTTTTTCTAACTGCGTCTGCATTGATTGTATTTCCAACACTGGCAAGTGTTACTGAAGACCATGGTACCTCTAAAAGCTCATCCTTTCATGTTACTGAAAAGTCTGCAGTTGAGATGTTTATTGAGGATGCCCCCTTGAGATGCTTTACAGTAATTAATTTACCATCTCAAGAGGTACAAGAGGTGGTCATCTATGATGAAATGTCGGTTTACATTAGAGAAAACATTGAAAGCATAGGATTGACTGAAAACGAGTTCTATTCCACACAAAAATATGACGAGTATTTTGAAAAAAAATGCTTGGTGTATGTATCCAAAGACGGTCGTGTTCCTGATCACTTTGATGCGTTGCTAAGCATGGGTTTGACACTAAGCCAATCATCGATTGATGAAATCTTGGATGCCACATATCAAACAAGAGATATTGGAACCTTTCTTGGAAAAATCAGTCCATAGTTCTTTTCAAACTTAGTACAATCATCAAACAATGCTTGCAGATATAACTAAATGAATTGGTTAATGGCTGTGAAGAAATACAATAAATTGTATCTTATTGGTGGCATAATTTTATTTGCCGCAGTGGCAGCAGTAATGGCACAATCGGAGCTGTCATCTGTAACTGAAGAAAATAAAGAGACAAAAGTTTCAACACATTCTGTTACTGGAACGCCTGCAGACAATTACCCTGATAAAGAAAGACCCTCACATTGTGGGACTCAGGATTCAACCTCAAGCTCGTATGTCAAAGAGTTTGAAATTCCTACCATCTGTACACAGCCTGTGGGCATTGTAGTTGATCCCGAAGGATTAGTGTGGTTTACAGAGACAAATACTGGAAATGTGGGAATGTTTGATCCAAAAACAGAGGAAATCATAGAATATGAAAATGAACTGTGGTCTATGGGAGGTTCTATGATGTGGGGAATCGCATACACTGATGATAATGAAATCTGGTTTACAGACGAAAAGTATGACAGGCTGTGGAAATTCTCCATTGACAAAAAACAATACTCTGCGTACACGTTTACAGGTAATCATACAATGAAGTTTCCACAATTAATAGTGGAAAACGACGGTACGTTTCTGATAAATGACTTTACTGGCAACAAAATTTCAATTCTTGATCATGATGAACTAGATTCGGGATTGGCTCTTCCCGCACAAGTCAAAACACCTGAGGGATTTTTTACAGGACCTCCAGCAATTGGCAAGGACGGTGAGATGTGGTTCATTGCATGGAAGTATCAGGGAACAGTCTCTTTAATCAAATATGATCATACAAATGACAAGGCAACAATGTTTGATCTTACAGGTGTTGTTTTGGCACCAAACGGATTAAGCATAGATGATGCCGAATCTCTATGGATCTCAGACACTGCATCAAGTAACATAGTCAAGTTTAATCCAGATTCTAAACAAATTATAAAGTATGTAACTAGTTTTCCAAGAGAATCTACATTTGGTAACTCGTCTGGACTAATCAAGACACCAATAACTAGACCATACTGGAATTCAATTTATGATGAAAAATTAATTTTTAATGAACAGCAGGCAAACATGATTGGAATCCTTGATACAAAAACAGAAAAACTAGTTGAATATCTGATTCCTTCCAAAAATCCAAATTGGGCAGATTGTGAGGGCAAAACTGATTGTGGAATATCGCAAGTATTTGGATTTGCAAAAGCAGATGATCAAATCTGGTTTACCGCATGGGTTGAGAACAATATTGGAGTAATAGACACCTCCATTCCATTACCTTTGGAAATTGAATTTGATTCCAAAGAGCTATCGATAAAACAAGGAGATATGTCTTCTGTAATGTTGACGATTATTCCTAGTGAAAACTTTGTTGGTCCAATAGACATTCAAAGTACTACTGGAGAAAGTGATAAAATTCACATATCAATTCATAATGGACAGTCAGAGGATAATTTTACAAATATTCCTATAGAGATTTTTGTGTCTGAAGTTACGAAACCTGGAGTCTACAAAGTCCTAATTAGCGTGATTCAGCCAGATGTCACTCTTTCAGAATTTATCACAGTGCACGTGATGTAGCACTATCGTTATTGTTAATGATTTGAGATTTGTATCATTGACAGTATCATTAAGTAATTCATCTTTCTCCTCAACTATCATTCCACAAATTGAATCTTCTACCATTGACTTTGTCTTCTCTTGAAATGTTTAATGCTACAGAAAATTGGTACAATGATAAAACAAAATGTTTCATCGTCATGTTCAATCGTAAATGTTTTGTAAATTAGAATTTTATATTAAATAGATTCTACATGTTATATACTTTCATTTTATGTTTATAGAATTTGAAATTTCTTAATATAGGCCTTAATTTTTGTTATCGTATGAATTCCCAGCAATCAAAAATAGTTTTGATATCTGGAATAATTATTGCTGCAGTTGTTGGACTAGGAGTTGGTCTCACAGTGGGTGGATTTGACAATGCAGACAAAGAAACCATAACAATACAATCCAAATCCTCAGAGCTCAAAAAAATTACAATAGCTGTAATGCCTAATGAAGATCCAAAAAAGTTTGAAATGCAAGGCAAGGCATTAGAAGAATACTTTACAAAAAAGTTGGGAATTGAGACTGAATTTTTCTATCCAATTGATGCAACAACTACTGTTGAATCACTTGTAACAGGCTCTACTCAAATTGCCTTTATGAGTGCACGACCTGCACAACTAGCACATGAACGAAGTGATGGAAATGCTTTATTGTTTATGGCAGAAGTGCGTCCCTTTACGAGTGAAGGTGGAGAAAAATTGGATACATTTTATCATAGTGAATTTTGGGTAAGAAAGGATAGTGGTATTAACACACTTGAAGATGCCAAAGGAAAGAACGTGGCATTTTCTGGTCCTACTTCTACAAGCGGTTATCTTTTCCCATTGGCAAAACTTGTTGATAAAAGCCTGATCAAAGCTGGAGATGACCCTAAAACATACTTTAGTAACGTTTTGTTTAGTGGCGGATACCAACAGTCACTTAATGCATTGATTGCAGGTCAAGTTGACATTGCTGCTGGAGGTGACCATGCCAAATTCAGATATCTCACACCAGAAGAGCAGAATCAAATCAAGGTCATTGAAAAACAAGGTCCAGTCCCTACACACGGAATCATCTATCGAACTGATCTTATAACACCAAGCTTACTTGCAAATTTTGAAAAAGCAGTACTTGACATGAAGTCAGAGCGTCCTGATTTACTTGAATCTGCGTTATTTGGGGCAACAGACTTTGTACCTGTAAACCATTATGCCCATCTAGCTGAACTTGGTAATGCTATTGCGAAAACCAAAATTCCACATATTTAGCAAATCAAATTAAAGGCACTATCAAACACTGATGATGCAAGTAATGTCAATTCCTAAGATTTCAACAAAGACAATCATTCAAATGAACAATGTCTGGGCATCATACGACGGTGCAAATTTTTCCTTAAGAGAAATTACACTGTCTATTGATCGTGGCGTGAATTATGCAATTGTGGGACAATCTGGTTCTGGCAAGTCTACTTTACTCAAATTGATTAATGGAATGATGAATCCTAGTAGAGGAAGAGTTAGTGTTGATTATCAAGTCCCAAACCTGTCTGATAAAAACTTTAAAAAAATAATGTCAAAGATTGGATACATACCGCAAACATTGGGCTTGATAAAAAATCTTACCGTATTAGAAAATACTTTGTTGGGTTCACTACCTAGAGTAGATAAAATAAAATCACTCTTCAATCTTTTCCCTGAAAACGAAATTAATGAAGCTAATAAAATTCTAAAAATGGTTGGTTTGGAAAACAAGTTGGAACGAAAAGCGTATCAATTAAGCGGGGGCGAAAAAAGAAGAGTTGCAATCGCTAGGGCATTAATGCAAAAACCAGACATACTACTTGCAGATGAAATCGTATCTGAATTAGATCATGTTACTGCACATGAAATAATGGATTTGATCACTGAAGCACAAAAGCAAATTAATTTGACTGCAGTGATGGTTCATCACGATATGAATCTTGCATTAGAATACGCAAATAGAGTTGCTGTAATAAAAGAGGGAGAAAAAATTCTTGAAATTGGTGTTGAAGGAGATAGTATTGTTGACTTTCAAACTGGAAACATGACACAACGAGATATTTTGGAGCTATATGATGACGCCTAGAAATAACTTAATCTTTGGAATAATAGTTGCATTAATCATTGCAGCATCAATTAACATCGATGCAAATCCTGTAAATTTTGTAAATGGCTTTCCGAAAATACTAAAAATTGCTGAAGAGATGACTATGGTTGAGCCACAACTATTCCAAGTGGCATTTGTAGCAATGTTTGAAACTATTCAGATGGCTTTTATTGGAACAATGATTGGCGTTGCAATCGCTTTACCATTAAGCATACTTGCAGCTAGAAATCTTCACAGTAAATGGGTGTATGCTCCAATCCGAGCATTATTGGCAATGATACGAACATTTCCATCCATATTGTGGGCCATTTTATTTGTCATCATAGTAGGACTCGGCCCCTTTGCGGGAGTTTTAGCTATTATTATGTATACCATAGGCTTTGTAGCAAAGCTTCAATATGAAACCATTGAGGCAATTGATTCTGATCCCATGGATGCTATAAGCTCCATTGGGGTTTCAAAATTGCAACTAATTAGATTCGTTGTAATTCCAGAATCTGCATCGCATCTTTTAGGCCAGATGCTCTACATGTTTGACTATAATGTACGGCAAACTAGTATACTGGGTCTTGTTGGTGCTGGTGGAATTGGGTACTACATAATTAATTATATTCAATTCTTTGAATACGGAAAAGCCGCCGTTTTCATGTCTGTGGTACTCATTGTTGTTTTGGTAATAGATTGGGTCAGCGTTAGAATTAGAGACAAGTACATTATCAAATCTCAACGGGGTTTGGAAATTAAATTAAAACAAAAATAATTTAAGACAAACTAGAATCTTTCTTGGAGCTTTTTCTACTAATGAATACCGATAATCCTATCCAATTCATCTAGGAAAGTAAAACATCACAGCTATACCAACTAAAACAACTATCGAGCCAATTATCTCAAACCTGTCTGGTTTCTTTTTGTCAACCCAGTATCCCCAAATAATTGATGCAACAACAAAGATTCCTCCATAGGTAGCATAGACCTTGCCAAAATCTGCAGGCTGAAAAGTCATGCTAATTCCATAGGAAAACAAAACCAAACCACCAATCAAACCAAATATCTTTCCTTTATGATCTCGTAGCCATTTCCATACAAGATAACCTCCACCAATTTCTAACAAGGCTGCAAAAAAGAACAACCCAAGAGTTGATGCAACTACTTCGACCAAACCTTCTCTCCTTTTCTTGGGTAGTAGAAAATAATCAAGACTCCAATAACTGCAATGACTGTACCAATGATGTCATAGCTGTCAGGTTGTACACCATCTATCAACCAGCCCCAAAATACCGACATTACAATAAAGACTCCACCATAAGCTGCATAGACTCTGTGAAAGTGAGTCTTTTGAAACGTAGGAACTATCCCATAGAGAAACAACACAAAACCACCAACTGCACCAAGTACAAAGCTAAAATCCTCACGCAGCCAAAGCCAAACTAGGTAACCGCCACCAATCTCGCAAAGACCAGCTAGAAAGAACAACAGAACTGAAGTAAAAATATTCTTAGATTGTTTACCCATGTAATTTCACTTATAAAATTACAAATTCTTTTTTTGAATTAAACTTACTCAGTACAAATAATAACAATGAAAACAATCCTGACAGCATAGAACACACATCTGACCAAAATCCAAACATGATAGACATACTTCTGAGTAGAAAAGAGGTAGACAAAACAGTAGATTCTAACACACTGATAAAAAATGTACAAAACAGAGTCAATGATTCCTTGGAGAAAGGATATCAGTACACAAGAGTAGTTGATTCTTCAGAAAAATTCCTACGGGAAAGAGTGTTTCAGCAAGTAAAAGCGGCTGTATTATACGTGGATCTGGTGGGTTCTACAAAAATCAGTATGCAATTGCCCCCAAACAAACTTTCAACTCTGATAAGCTCATTTTCTCAGGAGATGGCTTATGTCATAAACGCTCACAACGGATATGTTCTAAAATTTGTCGGCGATGCAGTGATAGGCTATTTTGTCGAAGATGAGACTAGCTCGTTTAAGACTGTAGATAATGCTGTAGGCTGTGCAGAATCCATGCTAAAGGTTGTAAGGCGTGGAATAAACCCAATATTGACTGAAAAGGCGGACCTTCAAGAAATTAGCGTAAAGATTGGAATTGATTTTGGGACAAATGTCGTGGTTAGATATGGTGCAGATGAACAAAGAGCATACGTTGATTTGTTGGGACCAACAATGAATGTTGCATCAAAGATTCAAAACTTGGCACAATCAAATCAAATTCTTGTAGGCCAAGACATACATGAGCTACTACATCCAAGTATACAGAAATTTTTTATCGATATCACCGATGAATCATCTGGGAAATGGCAACATCGGGCAAAAAATTCAGATAACATTTATCGTGTATATCGATACAAATATGATTAGACATTCTTTCCAAGTAATTCATACTAAGCTAAATAAAAAAAATTAATGAAGAACTTTTGGCAGTTTTCTAATCTTTGAGACAACAGAGAGTTTGCCTGAGCCAGTAACTATCACAAAAAGAACCATTGCTAAAAGAGCAAGATCATAATCCCATCCTCCTTGTGCAATGAAGAATCCATTATTCCATCTAATGTGAAAGATTGCATCTAGAAGTATTACACTAAATATTGCTCCAGTAATTCTGGTCATGAAACCTGCAATTAGGAATATTCCTCCAATGGTTTCAGCCAAGGCTATTGGTATCTGTAATTCTGGCGGCAATCCGAATCCGATTAGATGTTCTCTCCATATTGGATCAAATTTCTGAAGCCCATAAACTACAAAGATTACTCCTACTGAAGATCTGATCCCCCAATAGGTTATCTCGTGAAGTTTGTTTGTTTTTGAAGTTTGTATAACTTGCATTTTTCTTCATTTGGTATTGAAATGATACATAGTAAAGGAGTAGACTTTACAATTGTAAAATCACTAGGAATCAAAACTGAAACTTTACACTACACACTTTATTGTGGAATTCTTGCAATCTTGGTTTTTGAAATCATAATGACAGATACCATGCCAATTACAAGTATCACTGATACCAAAAGGCCAAACTCGGGAACTACAGTATTGTGATATTTTTCAACAATCGTACTAGAGCTAAAACCAGGAATTACTCCTCCACCAAAAAGATAGATGTTTTGTCCAACGGTAGTAGTTGTTAACCCATGACGAGCAATAGGCATTGCCTGTTGAACAAACCATCCTTCATCAGGAATGTATGCCTCATTTTCTTCAAATGTGTATAGAGGTCCTTCACCTCCAACAACAAAGATTGCACCACTAAGAACCGATGCAGACAGACCGCTCCTTGCAGTTGGTAACGGCGGCAAGACACTCCAAGAATCCGTTTTGTAATCATATACTTCATTTGAATCACTGTTTGACTGCAATGCTCTTCCTCCAACTGCGTATAGTTTACCATCAAGAACCGCTGTCGCAAGATGTTCTCTTGCAGTTGGCATTGATGATTTCGTTTCCCATGAGTTGGTCAATGGATCATACATCTCGTTTTCTGCACGGGTAAACTTGTTGAATCCTCCAACTGCAAAGAGTTTTCCATCAACAAATTTAGCACTCAATGCACCCCTTGCAGTAGGCATCTCAGCACCAAAACTCCAAGAATCTTTCTTTGAATCATAAATTAACAGGGAAACATTTGGAATCCATCCCTCAAGATATCCTCCTACAACATACACTTTATCCTCATGAGAAGCAACTCCTGCATGATGTAGCTCCAACGGCATAGGTTTTGCGGAACCCCATGATTCCTTTGTCGTATCAAACACAAACGCTGTCCTTGTTGGATTGTCAGCATTATCGAGTCCTCCGATTACAAAAATTTTATCACCTATTGCGGCAGAGCCCGCCTCGGATCTTCTCTCAGGCAATTCTGGAAGAGTATTCCACCCCTGAGAATCCTGCTCAGCAAAAACTGATGGAAAAGCAAAAATCAGAAGAATTGAAAAAATAAAAATCTCTTTCATGGTTTAACTAGCAGAAAGTAACTAAAAACATCTTTGTGAATGATTTACTATTTCATCATGTGATTCTCGTGATTCATGGGCATCATATCCTGCATCTGCTCCATGTGTCTTTGCATCATTTGAACCATTTGTGAGTTAAATTCTTCATCTGAAATTTCTGATGAGAGAAGAGACTGCATCTCATTTACGTGCTCATTCATGTACTGGATCATCTTCTGTCGTGTTTCTGGATTCTCCATTATCTGCATCATCATTTCCTGACCTTTCATGCTAGAACCCATGGCTTTTGACATGTCCTTCATTGCTTCTGGATTCTCAGCCATATGAGCCACCATCTGCAATCTGATCTTTGGATCATTTAACATAACTCCCATCATCTCCATCATGAAATCATGATCGTCACTCATTACCTCAGACATCATCTGTGCATGCTGGGCATCTGCCATCCATCCCTTCATGGCTTCGGTATTCATCATGTTTCCATGTTGGGGATTATCCATCATGATATTTCCCTGATTAGAGCCTTGTAAGGCAGTAAAACCAACTCCTATTCCTACAAAGAAAACAGCAGCTGTAATTATTATCCAAACGTTTTGTTTTGGCATATTTGCAGATAATTTGAGTTGCTCTATTTAGAGATATCTTGAAATGTAATCTACAAAATATTTTTCTGAATTTTTTCTTTACGTTGTTAATTCAGGCTTTATCGTCCATGCAATACCAAGTACAACAAAAGGAATAGACATGAGACCAACAATTCCCAAAATTGTGTAAAACGATGATTCAGAAACGGAAGAATTGTTTATCAGCCAAGGTAGTGGCAACGATATTACAAACCAGATGACTGCAAGTAATATGTACAGTTTAATCTTTTTAGATTTGTACAATGAAAAATTTTCTTTGATGTTGTATTAATTCTGATACCTTTCCAATTGTAAAGTTCTATTGTTAAGTATCTGTAAGCAACGCATTAACCCAGAATCATGAATTCATGCAAAGGCATTTGTCAGAAATTCAAAGCAAAGACGTATCGAGGAAAAAGCAGATATGAAGACGGACAAAGGCGTTGCCAGACATGCACAATCTTTTTGAAATGGAGTAAGAACAGATGTCCTTGCTGTAACAGTCTATTGCGGATTACTCCTAGGGCAAACAACTCACGAAAAACTCTCCGTAAAAAAAGAAACTTTGTTTGGATTTGAGCATAAAGACAACCGTGCATTTTACATTTGTAAAGTTTATTCGTTAAGTATCCCTGCATGTATTCTAAATCATGTCAGAATATCAGACCATTACAAAAAAGTCTATGGTAATTGTAATGTTTGCATTATTTTCACTCATCTTTGTTGGTGCAATATTTTCTGCCACAAGTAACATAGCAGTTGAAGGTGGAGAACATGTATCATATCTGTCATGGATTGTTATTGCATATGCTGCTGGGCTTTCTATGATTATACTACCGTGCACTTTGCCTCTTGTATTCATAATAGTACCAATGAGCATGGGACAGGGATACAGAAAAGGACTGTCAATGGCATTACTATTTGGAGCAGGCCTTACGATAACCATTACTGCTTATGGGATAGGAGTGGCATACTTTGGTCAGACAGCCTCCTTGGATCAGATCTCAACAATTATGTTCTTAATTGCTGGTGTGGCGGCGTTCGTATTTGGACTCTCACAGCTAAAACTTGTCTCAATTCGGCTTCCCTCGTACTCAGGAACCCCCAAATTCATTCAAAAAAGAGGCGATTTTTCAAAATCATTCTTCATGGGTATACTGTTAGGAAATGCAGGAGTTGGTTGCCCCAATCCATTATTCTATTGGCTTTTGATATACATTGCAGGAACTGGGAGCTTGGAAATTGGAGCTTCACTAGGAGTAGTGCACGGAGTCGGCAGGGCAATTCCATTAATACTAATGTCCGTTCTTGCTGTGCTGGGAATTAACGCAACAAAGAGTCTTACTGTTAAGAGAGCTTCAATTGAGAAAGCAACTGGATGGATGCTATTAGTTATTGGTTCTTTTTTGATAATCAATGGACTTCCAGAAGGTCATGAATGGTATGAAGAAACATTTGTTCATCAAGGGTGGAACAAATTAATTGACATGACGCCAGTATCATCAGAGTACATGATGGATGAACATGAACATGGTCATGAGGAATCACTTAATCTAAACTTCGAATTAATTCTGTTATTGTTACTAGGTTCACCAATTGTAGCATACTTTATTTCTAAGAAAAGGAAGGTTACAACATGAAAGATCCTGTTTGTGGAATGGACGTCAATGATAAAGGTGAGACAATAACACATGGAGGAAAAGAATTCAGGTTCTGCTGTGCTAGCTGTAGGTGGGCATTTGAGAAAAATCCTGAACAATTTCTGAATAATGACTCTTAAGATTGAAGTTTTAACCACGCCTGATTGTTCAAGCTGTTCAAGGCTTGAAGAGATGTTAGACAAGATGGGAGTAAGCTACGACATAATTGATGTAACTCAGAAGCCAGAATATCTTGAGAAATATCCTATCTATACAGCACCTGGCTTGGTGGTAAATGATAAGCTAGTATATACAGGAATACCAAAAAAAGAAGAGTTAGAATCATTAATTAAAAAATAATTTCTGACTTAGGGTGATTTTTTTATGAGTGCTTCTATTCTTCCACGATATTTTTCTTTGTAGAGTGATTTACAGGAACTACAACAAAAGAATCTCTCAATGTTTGCAAATTTTAAAACAGTTGGTTTTTTTCCAACTGGTCCCTCACATAAATCACAAACCATCTTTACTGACATCTTTTTTGAGAAATCAACATTAGGAACATCTGTTTCTGTGTGAACTCGCTCAAGTTTTGTTAGCTGTTTTTTCTGAAGTTTACTTGCATCAATTAGAGGTACAACGGATTTTATCAGGCCGACATTTACCAATCTCTGATATCGAAACTTTACGGTGGGAGTGCTAATTTTTAACTCTCTTGAGATCTGTCTAAATGACTTTCTACCATCTTCCATTAGGGACTTGATTATTGCAACGTCTGTCTCATCTAGTTCGTGAGTCATATTCATGATTAGCTTGCCTAGATATTTATTCACTAAACTTTACATTTGTAAAGTTAGGCTCTTCTAGCCTTGGCCTAGTTTGAAAGCTTTTCATTTAAAATCTCTTGGAATACAGAATATGGCTGGGCACCAATAATCCTTGTAAATCCCGTTTTTTCATTTCCCACAAAGAATCCAGGGGTACCTGTGACTCCGTATTGTCTTCCATCCTCAAGATCTGCGTTAATCTCTGCAAGATATTTCCCACTCTCAAAACAGTCGTTAAACTCTTGCATATCTAGATCAAGACTCGAGGCATATTGCTTGAATGTGTTGACTGCCACAGGGATCTCAAGATCTTGCCAATTCTTCTGATTCACAAACAGCAGATCATGATATTCCCAGAATTTTCCTTGATCATCTGCACATTCAGAGGCCAATGCTGCAGGAACTGCATTGGGATGAATTCCCTGAATTGGAAAATCCCTGTACACAAAATTCACCTTTCCTGTTGACAAATAGTTTTGTTCAAGCAATGGTAATGTCGTTCTATGAAACCTTTCACAGAAAGGACATTGAAAGTCTGAGAACTCCACGATTGTAATTTCAGCATCTGGATTTCCCTTGATGGGATCATCATCTAGTGAAATAAACAGAGTGGTAGAACCTGTCTGGGGTTGTGTTGGCTGAGTACGGGTTGGACCTATAACATCCTCTGCATTTTGAATTATTATCGGCTGTGGTGGATTGAATTCAGAAGCAAAAACATATCCTCCTAGGAATGCGGCAATTACAGCAGCTGATACTAACGAAATTAGCAGTTTGTTGTTGGAACTCTTTGCAACTTTACCTTGTTCTGACTCACTCATTGCAACTAATTAAAACCGATTGTATATAACAACAGAACCTTACAATTGTAAAATGGTATTGTTATTTATCTCAAAATCACACGTATCATATCTTGGTATTAAAAAACAAGATAGGGATTTTTACTGGAATAGCACTTATTGGAATCCTTGTCGCCTTGTCTATGTCATCTAATGAATTGGTAGACCTTGAAGCTCTTTCAACACCAGTGGGATTTGATAATATTCGAGTTACAAGTATTACTGAAAACAGTGTAGAAGTTGTAGGTACAACCAAAGTCAAGGTAAACTGCGAGGTGGAATATGGAATAAACGAGACATATTCCAGCACAGCTACTGATAGTGGCATGATGGATATGGGACACACTGAGCATAAGGTAACTCTACTTGGTCTAGAACCAAGTACAAAATACGACTATAGATTCAAAGCATCATTCCAAGGTGATGACTATTATTCCAAGAAAAAGTCATTTTTGACATCACCATTGCCTGCAGCACAAAGTTCTATGGATAGATAGCCCATGTTTCATTGCAAGGATATATGTAAAAAATTTAGAGTTAGGAAACCCATTGGAGGGGAAGGACGCTACGGCTCAGGCCAAAAGTGGTGTAGTATATGCCATCGATTCATGTATCATGATAAGATACGTTGTCCCTGTTGTAGCTGCAAGTTACGAAATAGCCCACGTTCTACAAAACTAAGAGAGTCATTAAGAATTACCAAAAAAAGAACCAAGGTAAAAGACCTTCCAGAAATAAAAAACTGGAAAATAGTATAATTATTACTGAGAGGATGCATAACATGAAAAAGAAATCACTAAACAAAAAAAATAACACCAAGACATTTTTGCTTAGTGTGATTTTTGTCGTACTTGTAGTTGCTTCTATAACCGCAGTTTTAGGGCTTGTTATTGTTGAACAATCAAAATCTACTGATTCCAGTACCGTTAATGATGAAAAGACCGTCAACTGGCGTCATGTGCACGGTATAGGATTGGATCCTGTTGATCCTGATATCTTGTACATTGCAGCTCATGGGGATTTCTACCAAAGCCTGAATGGTAATCTTCCCGTAAAAGTAGATGAGAAAAGATCTGACTACATGGCATTTAATGCTCCACCTTCTCCAGGCATTCCGCTTTATGCAAGTGGACATCCTTCAACTGGTGGGAATACTGGATTGATCAAAAGCAACAACGGAGGAAAGACTTGGGAATTTGTATCAAACGTAATTGAACCTCCTGCAGATTTTCATGCAATGGCAATTAGTAAACAAGATCCTAATGTCCTGATTGGCTTTGACAGTGGTGCACGAGGTTTGTTTAAGACAACTGATGCAGGTATCACTTGGAACAGCTTAGAGTATCCAGAATACATCTCAGCACTTGCAATCTCGCCTAATGATTCTGATTCGATATTTGCTGGAACAGGAAATGGAATCTACAAATCTTCTGATGGCGGATCGACATGGAAGCATCTGAACTATAAAGGAATCACAGTTTATGCCATTGTTTTTGATGATGAAGGACATCTCTTTGCTTCAGTAGATATGTACGGTTTGGTGCATTCTGATGATCAGGGAGAAGTTTGGAATGACATGCAAGATATCAATCTCACAGTCACAAGCATGGCTGCAGACTCGCAAAAGAAGATGCTCTATGTTGGTGGCTATTCGCCTGAAGGATTCCAGGAGGTTTTCAAGATTCCTTACGATGTTAGCTTTTATGAGATAATCGGGACAAACAAAGGACTAAAATAATAACCATAAAATGAACGGAACTATTTTTCACATTCTGTAATGATGGGCCGATGCATCATGATTCTAGAATGCATACAGTATTATCATTTCCAGTAATCCTGAATGTCTCTAATTCTGCTTGCTTTCCTTCACCCGTGTATACATCAATATGCTCTCCTATGATTGACGGTCCTTCATCTTCAGCATTAAAGACCTGTTTGTTCCATGGATGAGGTAGGCTTGGAATTGTTACCTTGTTACCATATTGAATCAGAGATTTGTCAACAGCAATGGTGCTGATCTTTAATTCATGCCCGTTTCCATCTAGTGGTATATCACTAAGATGATATGACTCATCATACCATCCTAGATATTCTCCTGATTGAGTTCTTCCCCAACCCTCTATTCTTACTGCATCAACAAAATCTTTCTTGAAAGTATGTTCTTTGTCATCGATGATCACCTTTAGAATATCTCCAGAATGATCATCTTCTACTGGAGTAAAATATCCAGTAATGTACCATTCATCACTGCATTTAGAATAATCCACTGATTCATCATTTAGCTTAATTAGCTGTTCTTCAGAGTCTATCACTTTTGGAATCTCTCTTGTTGATATATCGTTACTAGTTGAAGACAATTCAAAATAATATACTGCTGTAGCTATTAACAAAACAGAACCAATAATCAGACTTGTCCTTACTTTTGAAATCAATAGTATCTCTGATTTTTTGACGTTAATAACAACAGTATTTTACAATTGTAAACTGTAATTATTAATTATGATGTGTGTCAACCATGATTAAACTTAAAAAATTTAGAAAATTTGAGAGACTGAAAAATGAAGAAAATCCGTATTAAAAATAATTCACTCACAAGGCATTTGCTTGTTGGCTCTATTGCATTTGCTTTGGCATTTGTTTTCTGGTTGGCACACTATGAGTGGGATGATGAGATGAGATTATGGAGGGCATTTGGAGATTCAGGATACACTATGCTCTTTATGACACTAATCATTGGACCTGCAACCAAATTATGGCCACGTTTTTCCTCCTTGCTTACTTTTCGAAGAGAAGTTGGAATTTGGTTTGCAGTAATGGCAGTAACTCACGGAATCTTGATTGCACATGGGTGGGCAAACTGGAACGTGGAAAGGTTCTTTGGCTATGAATTCATTCCGCAGTTGGATAGAATTGTCAGAATGGAACCAGGATTTGGTCTGGCAAATACGATTGGGTTTGTTGCGTTCTTGTGGATTGCAATTCTTGCACTTACCTCCTCAGACAGAGCAATGAGATGGCTTGGAGCATCCTCTTGGAAATGGGTACATACTGGCTCTAACATTGTTTTTTATTTAGTTGCCATACACACGTCATACTTTCTTTTCATACACTATACAGAATCATTTCACAAAACGGTCCCTCCTCAAAGCATCTTTGTAATCCCATTTGTAGTGATGAGCATCACAGTTCTTGTTTTACAAATATCGTCATACATTAAGGTGGTCAGATCAAACAATAGACGACTATTGCAAAAATAGCGTGAGATTTCCATTAAAATCCTCTAGAGACTCAAATTTACTTTGAGCTGGCTGTGGGAAAAGAATTATGTGGATAACGTTGCCTCTTCTTTCTTTTTCCAAAGAACTACCATGTACAATGCCCATAGAATCCATATGATGGCCATCAGAGAGTGAAGTATTGCTTCATTAGATTCTACAGGTTTCTGATTTTCCTGAAATGTCAGATCTTCCACCTGATACGGTTGATGTGTTAAAGGATCTAACAAATTTTCAACTGATGAGAACTTGTCTGTTAAGAAAAGTGCATTTGAGGTTTCAATTTTTGAACTGATAAAACGATTTTCTTTTTCCAGATCATCAACAAGATAAGTTATGGAGTTTTGTCTGGCAGTCTGCAATAATGATTCTCGGTCTAACCTTACATCTGTTTTTATTGCAACAAGAACTATGTTTTGCACATTATTCTGACCGTCCTCAGTTAAGAAAACATACTGTGAGGGAAAGCTTTCCCCCATAGTCTTGTAGATGCTTTTGAATAATTTAGAATGATCCCCGTGTAAAGATCCTATTACGTTGGAGATGACTATGCCATCTGGATTAAGCTTGGAATCTAAAACTTGGAAGAATTCGTCAGTAATCAGATGATATGGAATATGGCTTGGAGCATATGCATCTAAAATTATCAAATCATACGAATTATTTGTTGAAGTCAGAAATGATCTTGCATCTTCATTGAATATTCGTAGCCTTGGATTGTCTGTTAATTCAAAGTATTTGTAAGCAACATCAATCACCTCAGGATCAATCTCAACAACATCCACCCTAACCTCTGGATACACCAAAAGGAAGTTCTTTGGACCTGAGAATCCACCACCGCCTACAAACAGGACATTCTGAATGTTAGGATTTACCAAGCTCCCAACATGAAAGAAATCAGTATAATCTATGACTAGAGCAAGTGGATCATTTTCATTCATTGCACTATGTTCAACACCATCCAAGAACAAAGAACGAATGGTACCATAGTCTATTACATCCAGATGGCTGTACGGAGTTTCTGTTTCATAGATGGGCTGTTTCTTGTGGAGAACCACACTGGTGCTAAATGAGGACCACGGCAAAAGCAAAATGATGATTATTCCAATCGTAATCATCTTTGGAATCTTCTTTAATCCAATCAAGGAAAGAATGATCAAAGCGACTCCTAATGCAAAAATTATCTGTGACACTTCAAAACTTGGCAAAATGAAAAACACTGTGGAAAATGTTCCGACTATGCTTCCAAGAGTCGCCATGGCGTAAAGGCTTCCTGAAATATTTCCTAAATTGTGTAATGCTTTGGCTCCAAGCTTGATCATATACGGAGATACAAAACCTAACAATGAAGATGGAAAAATCAGGAGAAGAAACGTGGCTACAAATGCAGTGTACTGTGTTCCTGGCAGTACAGTAATGGCAAACTCAACTATGGATGGACTCAGAAATGGAATTATCGTGATGAATAATCCACTTGCAAATACTATGGAGCATATTTTTTCTAATGTTGGATTCCTGTCTGCAATTTTTCCTCCAATAAAATAGCCAAGACTTAGGCCTGTTAATATGACGCCAATCAAGCTTCCCCATGTGTATGTCGAACTTCCAAAAACGGGAGTAAGAATTCTGCTTGAAACTATTTCTAGTGCCATAACGATTGCACCAGAACCAAATGATAGTATTCCAAGTTTCCAAGCATTATTCTTCAACGATGACGCTTTCAAAGATGACATTAAACTAGGAAAAACAAATGCATATTAAAAATGACTTGTGAGTTGTTCTAAATTTTATGAAACAACAAAGAACTTTACAATTGTAATGTATTGTTCTTATCTATGTTAAGACTGAAAAAAAGATTTGATAGTTATAATTCACCTTGAAAGTGAACAATAAATGGGGTTTTCAAAAATTATTGCTTGTCATGCAGATTAGGAAATACTTTGTATTCTCGATATTGATTGCAATGGCTATATTCTTGAATAATCAGGTCTTCGCTGAGGAGTTATCTGTTATTGATGAATGCATAAACAACAAGCTAACTTTAACAATACTTTCATCTGGAAATCCTGTTGAAAATGCCTCTGTCTACATCTATCAGGATTCCTCTATGAAAAAATTTCATGACAAGCTAATTACTAATGCTCAAGGCCAGATTGAATTCCAATTTTCTGAGAAGACTGTTTATGCCAAAATCACCAAGGACAAACATGATGACTTGATTCAATCCCTTTCTTGTATTGAATCGTTTAGACCTCAATCAGTCTCAATATTTGGCGTTGTAGACAGCTCAGTTGGAATAATAGATGATCCTGTTAAACAATTAACAATTGTTGATCTAGGAACATTTTATGGACTAGCTGGAAATGGAACAATTCCAGATACGGTAAAAATTCTTAGAGACAATCATGTATGGAAAACAATAACAAAAGGAACTGGAATATCTCCGTCTACATCTCATAGTGAGTGGCAAATCCCTCAAACTGTATTTTATAATGAGCTTCCAGGAAAATATAGGATAATTCTGATTACAAATGGTACAGAAACACTAGTCTATGAATTTGAGGTACGACAGATTACTGAATACAACAAGAGCAATTTTGAAGGTAACACTACAAAAAATATTTCTGAAAATGCCTCCAAGGAATTATCGAAATATAATGTCACTCCATTAAAACAAATGAAAAATGGCGTATCTCCTAATGATATAATATGTAACAGCAATCTGCAATTAATGTTTAAAATCACTAATGATTCTCCTGCATGCGTAAAGCCATCAACTGTTGAAAAATTAATCGAACGAGGCTGGTTCTTTCATGGTAATTAGGCATGAAACAATCTAAATTTATTCAAACCCAGAAAATGGAAAAAAGATTCTATATCTTTAGCCTATCTAGAAAGTGAACAATAAATGGGGTTTTCAAAAAAACAATTTTGTGGTTTCTGTCCTGATGACCGATGTTTGCTTGACTGCAAAGTGTGTAACCCAAAATATGGAAAGGGATGTAGTTGTGAGTCTTAGTGGTGAAAGCTTTGCATAAGGAGGCACTCAAATTAGTATACTCTGGAACTACCTATTGGATAATCTCTGGGATCATCTTTGTATGCCTCCTACTGTTTCTTTTATCTGCACGAGAATTTCTCTTCTTTGAACCATTTTGGGCATTCCATATTCCATCAGACTGGATTCCACAGTTTGTTTTAATTCTAGTTGTAGCTGGACTAATATCTCTAGTTTCGAGCTTGGCAGTATATCAAATTAGGATGCTAAAAGCAAATTCCAAAAAGACAGGTACTGGTGTTATTGGTTCTTTGATTGGTATAGGTGCAGGTGTTTGTACAAGTTGTGGGCCTATAGGGTTTTCAATAATTACAACATTTGGAGTGGCAGCAGCCTCAACCTTGTCTTTTCTTTATGAATATGAAATACCAATTAGATTGGTAGCTATTGCTATCTTGATTGCAACTTATTTTATGATGATCAGAGGAATTTCTAAAGAATGTAAAGTTAGAATAGATGAAAAATAAAACCTGACACTTTTCACACCTGTTTAGTACCAAAATAATCACAATACATAGTCTTATCATCTTCTAATCTAAAATTTTTATAATTGCTCAGCAGATAATCACCGATACATCATAGAAGAAATCATTGAACAGATTGGAATGCTTACCCCTGCACTAGTTATGGGATTGGGTCTAGCAGTTGGGATTCAACATGCCTTTGAGCCTGATCATGTTGCTGCAGTAAGCACGCAGATTTCAAAATCAAAGTTTGCTAAAAAATCCACTAGACAGTTAATCAAGGAATCATTAACAAGATCATCACTACTTGGCATTTTGTGGGGCGCAGGGCATACAACCACACTGGTCCTGATTGGTTTCTTGGTTTATGCCCTTGCAGTAACAATTCAATCTCAGATTTTTTCTGGATTGGAATTTGTAGTGGGATTGATGCTTGTATTTTTGGGAGCCAATACAATTCTTAACAAAAAGATAAGATTCAGACACAAACATCCCCATCAACACAAAGACGGAACAATACACTTTGATGAGCACGAACATGACGATTCAAACCACAAACACAACCACAGATCATACCTGATTGGCTTGATTCACGGATTGGCAGGAAGCGGAAGCCTTGTAGTCTTGACTGCAAGCACTTTGGATAATGTTGGTATGGTCTTAGGATTTATTGTGATTTTTGGAATCGGTTCTATGGTAGGAATGGCATTGGTAGGAAGCCTAATGGGTGTTCCATTGGCATTTGGAAACCGAATTGCACTAGTTCAAAAAATATTTCGTTATGTTGCAGGATCATTCAGTCTTGTATTGGGATTCCATATCATGTATCAAATTGGCGTAGTCGAGCACCTGTTTGGAATCTAAAGTGATTTTTTACGCCTAGAATATATCGATTGATTGCTGGGGTTAAACTGATTTAGCTAATCCCTTACCTGGCGCATTTTACACATCTCTAATTAGTAAATCAACAAAAACTGTTTGCAAAAACTGATCACTCAACAATTGAAATCAAGAAATTCATACACTCATACATGGCAAAATTCATTGCAAGAGAGAAAAAAATGGATGATGATCCATTCTCGGCAACGGAGCGAACTCTCAAATTTAGCAGAGAGCCAAATAATGTGTATTCAACTGAGTTTGATGGATTAGATGAGGAAAATGAAAAATTAGATTCCAAAGGCTCTTCATCTGATGATTTAGATACAAAGCCTGAGATTCCAGATAAACAGGATTTTGCCAAAACAAAAGATTATTCTCTAAACTCCTTTACAAATCCAATAAAGCATAGGAAAAAAATCAATTCTATTAAAAGAAATATTGAAAAAGAAAAATCTGAATGCAGAGACATACATTCTAAAATCAATATCCAAACAAAAAGAGTAGAAGAAGCAAGACGAAGCTTACACGAATCACAAAAAAAATTACAGAGTATCATAGAAGAGCAATCACAAGATTATGAAATAGTTGAGCGGTTTTCACACTTGGGGGAGATCTCAGCTAAGATGGCACATGACATTAGAAATCCACTGACTGTTCTCAAAGCACATGTTGATTTGATGCGATTACGATATTCAAAAAATGAAGATTTGATCATGCTAAAATCCCTTGAGAGTATGGAAAAAGCTGTTCAAAGCATTGTTGGCCAAGTAAATGATGTTCTGGGATTTCTAAAGGATAATCCTCCCGAAATTTCAAAGCACGATGTACTTGAATTAATTAAAAAAGCAATTGCAGATTTAGTAATTCAACCAACTGTAACAATTGAATTGCCAAAGAATTCATGCACGGTACTATGTGATGAAACAAAAACCATCTCAATCTTTTCTAATATTGTCCTAAATGCTATCCAAGCTATTGGAGAAGAAGGCGAAATCAAAATTTTTGTTACAGAAGTTGATAAACAGTGCTTTGTTGATATTCAGGACTCTGGCCCTGGCATACCTGAATCTGATCTGGAAAATATCTTTGAGGCCTTATACACTACAAAAGAAAACGGGACTGGACTTGGACTATCAAGATGCAAACAGGTTCTAAATAATCAAGGCGGCTCTATATCTGTAAAAAATAACCCTACTACCTTTTCAATTGGTTTTAAAATAGCATATTTTAATAAAAATAAAATTACTTCAAATTCACAGAACTAAATCGTGCCTTGATTAATGATCACAATCTGCCTTAGTTCATTCTAATAATTTAAATCAGATTCTTTCCGTACAAACTTTTTTGTGCTTTCTTAGATCATCTTCTGAATGAAATTCCTCACCACATGCTCTACATTTTTCCTTCTTCTTATTGTGGGCAATTTCATCGTGCTTGTCTAATCTTTTTTGATACTTGAAGCGTGAACCGCATTTTTTGCATTTGAACTTGCGTACGCTATCCTCTGATGCCATGCTTTGTAAAGTACAATCAAGTACTAAAACTAATCATAAATTTGAAGATAAAAAGTCATTTTTTGGTTTCAAAAGATGTTAATTTTTTTTTCATTATGACTATTTTTCATGGTGTCAAAAACATTTTTCAAGAATTTCTTTTCTAGTGTTATAGTGCTCAAAATTGTTGGCACTAGTGAAAAAATCCCCTGTTGGTTATATTGAGTGAACGCGTAAGTATAGTGAGGAGAAAAAAATGCAAGAATCAATACAAAAAGAAAAGAAAGCACCAGCAATTCCAGTGATTGCATTGATTGCAGCTGGATTAACAGTGGTACTTGTTCTTACACTAACACCTTGGAACATAATTCCAACACAAGTTACAGAAGACGTGACAGTTCTAGCAGTAACAGAATATGGCTGTGTTGGCGAATCTGTTTTGGGCATTAGTGTAGTTGTTTCAGAATGTAGCGCCCAAGTTGGTGACGTAGTATCAGCCACGTTTAATGTTCCTGCAATGGAGATTAACGGATACTATGACAGCGTAAAAGCTAAATTAGCAATGGTTGAGCCTTAAACTCAGCCATCTATTTTTATTTGTGAATTGCGATAAGAGATTTAATAGTTTCAATACTCCAATTATATCATGGAAGAAAAAAAGAAAAAATTTAGCAACACTCAGGATGACTATGATAAGGCCATTGCATCTGAAGACCCAACAAAAGATTCTGTCGCTGATCTTGAAAAATTAGCAAAAGAGGCAATGAAGAAATTCAAATCCCTTTAGAACCTTTTAATCACATCAAGAGCAAAACCGAAGTGTATATTAGATAACCTACAAGCAACGCGATTCCTTCTAATTTACTAATCTTAAAGCCAGTTCTCATTATGGGTAAAAGAACTAGAGCAAAAATTATCATAATGTAATAATCACTCCACATTGAATCACTGACAGTAATTCCTGCAATTGATGCAGAGATTCCAATTATTGCCAATATGTTAAAGATATTACTTCCAACTATGTTGCCTACACTCAAGTCTGCATGACCTTTTCTTGCGGCAACAACTGATGTGATTAATTCTGGTAGTGAGGTACCAACTGCAACTAAAGTAAGACCAATAACTCTTTCAGAGATGCCGATATTTTGTGCGATTAATACTGCATTATCTACTGTCATAAAGGAACCAATTGTGAGAAGAACTAGGCCAATCCCAATTAAGATTATAGAGCGATATGTGGTTGTCTTTACACTAACTATTCCATCTGTTGATTCTACAATCTGTTCCTCTTTTTTTGCACTCTTGTAACTAAAAACAGTAAACACTACAACTCCAATTGCCAATAAAATTCCTTCAATCATTGAGATCTGTGCATCAAGTGACACAGCTAACAATAGAACTGAAACTCCAATCATAATGGGAACTTCTTTGCGTATAGTCTGTCTTGCAACTGCAATTGGTGTGATGATTGCAGAGATTCCAAGTATTAGTCCAATGTTTGCGATATTACTTCCAACAACGTTTCCAAGTGCCACATCTGAAACTCCATTTATTGCTGATGAGACACTAACTGATAATTCTGGAGTAGATGTTCCAAAGGCAACAATGGTTAAACCAATTACTAGCTGACTAATCTTGAATTTCTGTGCAATGGATACTGAGCCTTTGACCAGCCATTCTGCTCCAAAGTAAAGCATTGCAAGTCCAACTGCAACAAACAATCCATTGATGAGTAATTCCATGACTTTGTCCAATCTTAACTCGTCTATATAGGAATTTCATTTGCAAAACAAATTTTCTTAAAAACCGGTGTAGCAATTACTGCACAACATCGTTTTGATTACCTAAAGCAAAGAGACTCTTTTTCATGGATAGCAAAAAAAGAACATTACTCAAGACTGCAATTTATCGTGGCTCTACAACTGGAATGCTCTTTATTCTAAGTTGGCTATTTACAAATGACATCTATGAGACATCAATAATTACATTAGTCTTCAATATTCTTGCAACTGGAATATACTATTTCCATGAACGGTTTTGGTCAAAAACGAATTGGGGTACTATACCACAGTCTACAAACAAGGCTAATGCTGTAGCATAAAGTTCGATATGGAGAAATCGATGATCTAATTTATTTACCTATATTTCCATCGATTCTACAGACAATGAACAGCGAATCTAGATATGCGTTGCTTTCAGTTTTGATTGCTTTTTCATTATTAATTGGATATTCAGAGTTTTCATACGCCCAACAAATTGAACGAATTGAAGTGGTAGAAAACAAGATGGTTACCCTACTTGGAGAGGGTTTCGATGAGGACGCAGAAGACCTGACCTTCAAATGGGAACAGATTGGCGGGGAGACTGTAAATCTTTCATCATATACCAGTGCCAATCCAATGTTTATGGCACCTGATGTAAAAAACGGACAAATCAAAGTTTTAACATTTCAACTAACTGTCACTGATACTCAAAACGCCAAAAGTACTGCAACCGTTGAAGTCGTTGTCAATCCAGTTAATCATGCTCCTATAGTTGATGCTGGACGTGATCAACTAATCTCTGATACAGTAACTGTTGTAACATTCGTAAGCAGTGTGATTGACCCTGATGGTGATGATTTAAAATACAAATGGGAACAAATTTCTGGTGATCCAATCACTCTACGCACTACAAATGAAAGATTTCTTACCTTAACTCCAAATGATCTTAAATCAAAAATCACAGTACCTGTAACATTTCGATTAACAGTTACCGATGGTTATGGAGGAGAAGGAAGTGATATCGTCTATCTTCGTCCATATGAAGGAATACTACGAAATGACAAAATTCAGATTGATGCAGGACCACTACAAACTGTAACTTCTGGTGAAACTGTCACTTTACAAGGTTCTGGAACTACTGCAAACAATGCTCCTATTAGCTACACTTGGGTACAATTAACTGGCCCTGGAGTTAGACTTAGCTCAATTGGCGAAGCAAATGTTGATTTTATTGCTCCTCACCTTTCTGATAATAGAGAAAGATTACTGGTTTTCCAACTGACTGGACATTCCCCATCAAATGGATGGGCATCTGATTTAGCAATGGTAAAAGTTCTTCCAAAGAATGCATCACCAATTGCTGATGCAGGCGATGATATCTCTGTTAGACAACGAAGTCTAGTTGAATTATCTGGAACTGGAATGGATCCTGATAATGATAGAATAAAGTTCTCATGGACACAAAAGTCAGGACTGAAGATGGAGTATTATGAACGCTCTCCTCAAATTATTTACTTTTTCACACCACTAATTGATACAAAATCAGTTGATGCCGTATTTGAATTCAAAGTCACTGATCAGTTTGGAAACACTGGAACAGATGATGTTGTGGTAACCATTACTCGTGCAAACAATCCTCCCTATGTTGATGCAGGTTCTGACCGTAAAGTCACTGGTGAGACAAGTGTATCAATTAATGGATATGCATTTGATACAGATAATGATCCAATAACTGTAACTTGGACCCAAGTTGGTGGTGAAGCAGTAAAAATTACCTCTGATGGAACCAAACTAAGCTTCATGGCACCTAAAGTGGCATCAAATGAATCAAAAAGATTGGTATTCCAACTCTCTGCAGTTGACTCAGAAGGTGCAAGAACCGCTGATCAAATGATTGTATATGTATCGCCTGAAAACAGTGCACCGGTAGTCAGAGTTGGTGCAGATGTATCTGCTGATGAAAATTCTCCTGTTACCCTTACGTGTACTGCAACTGACATCGATGGTGATGATTTGCAAATAAACTGGTCTTCTAATGGAAATGTGGCTTTGGGTGATACTAGCAAACGTGTAATTTCATTTAATGCACCAAACGTTGTAGTGGATACAAAAATTACTTTGACATGTAGTGCATCTGATGGAAGACTATCTGGTTCTGACTCTCTAGTTCTATCTGTAGTTAATCTAATGAACAATAACATTGTTGCAGATGCTGGTCCTGATAGAATAGTAAATGAAAAAGTAAAGGTTGTTCTTGATGGCAGTAATAGCCATGACCCAGAGGGTGAGACCTTGACATATGCATGGAAACAACTCTCTGGTGAGGAAGTAAAATTGACCTCTCCATCCTCTGCAAAAGCATCCTTTGCAAGCCCAACTGTGGCAAATGGCCAAACAAAGACACTGGTCTTTGAGCTTCGAGTCTTTGATGAATTTGGAAGAAAAGCAAGTGATACTGTTACTATAACAGTTGATCCAATAAACTCTCCACCAGAAGCAAAAGCAAGTGCTATACAATAATTTTATTTTAGAATCTCTTCTTTGTTTGCTAGTTAGGGTCTATTGTATCTAGTATATCGTTTTTCCAAATAATATGTGATTTGTAGAGCTTTGGGTTATAATTTGGATTATCCACTATGCAATTCATACTTTTCAGATTCTCTTTAATTCCAGATTTGTCTATGTTTACTTCTTCACCTATCAAGAACATGTATGCTTGCCACTCATGACATTCCTTGACACTTTTTTTCATTGTTGCATATGCCAGGTGTAATGTTGAAAGGTACAATTTTTCATCTTCAGATAAATCATTTCCTGCATCATACTCTTTTTTTAATCGCTCAAAATAGATCATACCATTTTGTGTTAAAACAAAATCAAATAACTCTGAGTACTTTTCAATAGGGACAGGATAATACGGATTACTTTGAATCTTCATCATAAAATCAATGTGATTTTTCATGATATCAGTTGGAATAATACTATAGAAATTCACCCTAGTCTAAAATTATACACCATGTGATATTCTACAAGTAATGAATTTAGAGTGTAACTAGTTTTACAGTGTCCATCTTTTTGTTTGTCTGAAAGTTTCGTGTAATCACGCTTACACGTTTTGCATCTCCATCAATTACAAAAAGCTCCATACATCGTTCTCCTTCTATCTTACTGTGCAGATGAGTAGTGATGAGATCCTCAAAATCGTGAGTTATTCCAGAAACGACATGATCAAACTCATCATTGTGAACTACAAGTAAGATGGCATGAACATTTCCTGTCATCTGTGACTTTTGTTTTTCCTCAACTACGAAACTTCGAATTCCTGCCCTTATTGCTTCAGACCTTCCAGTAAATCCCATTGACTTTTGAAGAGAATCCAATTCATTGAGAATATCCTCATTGAGTGAAATGGAGACAATGGGCATGAGTAAATTGTTATTAATTTTCTTATAAAGATAACCATTAAAATTATTAACTTTTCTTAACTTTATTAATAATTGCCTCATAGTTTGCGTATGACCAATCAGTCGATTCTGGCAATAGCAGTAATCCTAGTTGTAATGCCTACTCTGTCAGTTGGGTTATGGCTTTCTGATTCATCATCTCAGATACAAGAAAATACAAATTCTGAACTTGTGATTTTAACATCATTTTATCCGATATACGAATTTACAAAGCAAGTAGGTGGTGATAACATCAATGTATCATTACTTGTACCAAAAGGTGTTGAACCACATGATTGGGAGCCAACAATAAAGGATGTTCAAAAAATTGAGAGTGCAAGTGCAGTAATAATTAATGGCGCAGGTTTTGAGAACTGGATTGATAATATTTCAGAGATTAATTCCAAAGTGAAAATAATAGACACTAGTCATGGAATAGAGTTAATTCAATCACGTGATGATGAGTCATCAATTGATCCTCACTTTTGGCTCAATCCTGTAATGGCACAAATTCAAGTTCAAAACATTGCCGATGCCTTATCTGAAATCGATTCACAAAACGAATCTGCATATCGAGAAAATTCAAATCAATTCAAAGAAGAACTGTCTCTACTTGATCAAAGAATTTCAAATGAACTTTCTAATTGTAAAAGAGACTTTCTTGCATTCCATAATGCCTTTTCATATTTTGCCAATCAATATGGTTTAACCCAACATACCGTTGTTGATACCAGTGGACCTCATTCAGAGCCAAATCCCAAGACCCTTGAAAACATTGTAAAATTAGCAAACAAATTTGAAATCACGATAATATTTTCTGAAGAGGGCGTTGATGAACGTACATCACAAGTTTTAGCAAAAGAGATTGGAATAAACGTCTTGACATTATCGCCAATTGAAATTGCAGATGATGAGTCCTATATTAAAAAAATGCAAGACAATCTTGAGAATCTAAAGGTGGCATTATGTCAAAACTAGTAGAGATTCAAGACCTTGCAGTTAGATATGGTGATGTTAAGGCATTAGATGGAATAAGCTTCTCTGTAAATGAAAAAGACTTTCTTGGAATCATTGGTCCTAATGGAGCTGGAAAATCAACATTATTCTCTTGTATGCTGGGATTGCTGACAAAATATGATGGCTACATCAAGTTTTTTGGAAAGGACATTAGAAAATCTCGTGATTACCTATATGATATTGGATATGTGCCTCAAAAGCCAGTTTTTGAGGCTAATTTCCCAGCAACTGTGCGTGAAGTCATTCAGATGGGAATGCGTCGTGGCATTGATGAATCAAGGGTTGAGACAGTACTTCAAGACGTCTGGATTCATGAGCTTGCAAATAGAAGAATTGGAGAATTGTCTGGAGGCCAGCAACAACGCGTCTTTATTGCAAAGGCACTTGTGAATAATCCTAGAGTCCTAATCTTGGATGAGCCTGTCACTGGAATTGATCAACAAAGTACTGAGATGTTTTATTCCATACTAAAGGAGCTAAACAAAACTCAAAACATTACCATAATCTGGTCTTCACACGATATGGATGCAGTAAATAATTTAGCAAACAAAGTTGCGTGCCTTAATCGAACTTTATTCTTTCACGGGATATCAAGTGACTTTTTTACCAATAAAGAACTTGTTAAGCAGTATTCAGAAGCATCAATGCAGGAGCACATGCATCACCACGAGTAATCATGTCCCTTGAAATTCTATCTTACGGGTTTATGCAGAGAGCTCTAATCTCTGGTATTGCAATTGCAATTTTATGCTCTGTGATTGGTTTGTTTCTTGTTCTTAGGAGATACTCATTGTTTGGTGATGCAGTTGCACACTCATCCTTTGGTGGAATTGCTGCAGGTTTGCTTGTGGGAATATATCCACTTTGGACTGCATATGCTGTCTCCTTAATCAGTGCAGTAATCATTACACGAATCAAACAAAGTTTTAGAATTTCTGGGGATGCATCAGTGGCAGTTCTTCTGTCTTCAGGAATTGCAGCAGGTCTTGTACTGATTAGTCTTTCCGGTGGATTTACAATTGACATACTTAGCTTTCTTTTTGGAAGCATTCTTTTAGTTAGTACAAACGATACAATTCTCATTCTTGGATTAACTGGGGCAATTCTGATTATTGTATTGTTGTTGTATCGTCAGTTAATTTATTCTACATTTAATGAAGAGCAAGCCAAAGTTAGCGGCATTCATGTTGAACGATTAAACTATCTGATAGTCTTTATTGCAGGAATTACCGTTGTTACATCAATACAGCTAGTTGGAATACTCTTGATTTCTGCTCTATTTGTTATTCCTAATGTGACTGCAATTATGTATGGAAAAGGATTCAAGAAGACCATTCTAATATCGATTGGATTTGCAATCTTTTCTGTAGTTGGAGGAATTTTACTATCATATGCCTTTAGTATCACTCCATCAGGAACTATTGTGCTCCTATCTATTGGAATATTTGCAGTAACTATGGGTCTAAAATCTCTAGGTTTGCTTCGACATTAGCCTGATATACTTTCATTCTTAAACCCTGAAATGTAATTGAAGGAAAAATATAGTCGTCTCTTAAAGACACTCGGACCGGGAATTCTGTTTGCAAGTACAGCAATTGGAGTGTCTCATCTAATACAATCTACTAGAGCGGGAGCAGAGTATGGATTTCTATTATTGGGAATTGTATTGATAGCAAATTTGCTAAAGTATCCTTTCTTTGAGTATGGCTCCCGTTATGCAAATGTCACTGGAACCAGTATAATAGATGGATATCAAAGATTAGAGCGCAAAGCCTTGTTGCTTTATTTTTTTATAACAATAGGCTCTATGTTTTTTGTAACAGCTGCAGTAGGTTTTGTCACTGCAGGGTTTTTGGAAAATTTATTTCAAATAGAATTTCTTGGGGTATATCCGATAATAATTTTATTTGCTGTGTGTGTGACAATTCTAAGCGTTGGTAAATATCGAACATTAGATAGTTTGATCAAGATTATTGGTTCTGTATTGGTTGTATCCACTGTTATTGCATTTGCACTAGTTCTGATAAACGGGCCAATAAAACCTGAGGAGGAATTTATCGCAAAGGAAATTTGGTCACAGTCTGGAATATTTTTCTTAATTGCATTGATGGGATGGATGCCAACTGCCATTGATCTTTCCAGTTGGAATAGCTTGTGGACATTGGAGAGAATTAAACAGACTAATTTTAAGCCAACACTAAAAGAGACATTACTCGAATTTCGAATTGGCTATATCATTACAGCAGTACTGGCAGTATTTTTTGTAACTTTGGGTGCTTTCATATTTTATGGAACAACTGAAGATTTACCAAATGATAACTCAATGTTTGCTCATAAAGTTGTAACCTTATACACTACAACAATTGGGGAATGGAGCTATATCATTATTGCAGCTTCTGCATTTAGCGTAATGTTTGGTACTATAATTGCGGTTTTAGATGGTTATTCTCGCTCTCTTCACAGAACAGTCACACTACTTTGGAATCCTTCAGGCACTAGTTTCCAAAGGTACTATGTATTCTTCATTCTAATCTTGAGCATTGGTTCTCTAATTGTTGTGTTCCAATTCCAAGATAATTTGAAACTACTCGTTGATTTTGCAACTACATTATCATTTTTGATTGCACCTGTAATTGCAATCTTTAACTTTAAACTAGTTACTGGAAAGTATCTCACAAAGGATTCTCAGCCTCCACTCTGGTTAAAAATTCTAAGTTATGCTGGAATAGTTTTTCTTATTGGGTTTGCAGCCTTTTTTGTCATAACTCGTTTTTAGTTGGGTTTTTCTGAATCATCTTTCCCAGTTTGTTTGTCATGGCCTGGACCTACCATGTCTTCTGGTTTTACATCTTGATCCCATCGTCCTTTGACACCCTTTATCAAAAACACAACTCCAACAGCTAAAGTTGCAACTACTCCTCCAAGAAAGATTCCTTTATCCTGAGTCTTTAGTCCACAATCCACTTGGACAGGTGGTTTATCTTCAAAATATTCAAAACATTCTCCAAACTCTTCAGCTTCAATTGATACAAAGAAGAATTGGTTTCCAAAGATGCTAAGTATCATAAATCCCGCAAAGATGAATCCGACTCCAATTAAAGTAAATCTTGTATCGCTCACAGGTTAAATCCTTCATAATCATATTTACAGTTTGAGTGTGTAATTGTGTTGTTCACACTAGACATACTGATACTAATAGACTCAAAATTTGGCCAAAAATTGAGTAATATGGGATTAAGAATTCTAGTTGCAGAAGATAACAAATTTACTGCAATGCAGTATCAAAAGATACTTGAAAACAATGGACACACTGTAATAATTACTAGTGATGGAAATGAATGTGTAAAAAAATATGCTGATGCATTGTCTAGTTCTGAATTTGATTCTATAGATTCACACCCATTTGACCTTGTATTGTTAGATCATAATATGCCAAAAAAAAGTGGTACAAAGGCAGCCAAAGAAATTCTTTCAAAGAAACCAAATCAAAAAATATTATTTGCATCAGGCTATCTTAGAAGCCTAATTGAGGATCAAACTGGAGAAAAATTACTAGGAAAATTAGACATTATTGAAAAGCCATTCTCATTAAACATGCTATTGCGAAAGATAGACAGCATGTCTAGAAAAAAATAGCTACTCCAAAGAAATCTTTAAATTTTTTAATGAATTTTGGTAAAAACAACTTAGGAATTTTACAAAATCTGAAAATTCTTTTCTTGTCATCTTTTCACTGTTAAAATACGATTGCCACGTTATTTTTTGGGAATTTTTCCCACTTTCCATTGATATTGTAGCATGATAAGCACGAAGTGGCAATCCACTTACTGCAATGTATGAAAAATACTCGTTATTTTTCCAGCCGACTATGTGCTCCTCTACGATATCTCCATTATCAAAGAAAATTTTTCTAATGGAACCAACATCTCTTTTTTTCTTTGACAAGTAAGTTGTACGTTTTTGTCCTTCAAGCCAATCCAGTCCAACGATATTTGAAATTTTTTTCCAAACTTTTTGTTTTGATGCCTTGATTGTAACTGTTTTTTTGACTGTTCCTGTGTGGTATTTTTTCATGATTTACCGATTCACTAGATGACCATTTAAATTTTCAAACACTCTAACACATTTATCGGACTTATGAATAATAACAAAAATGGTCTTTGGTTGGGGAAAAAAGAAGAGTGAAAATCAAGTTAAAGTTGAACCAAAACAACAACAAATTATCATAGAACAGATTCCAAGTATAGTCGATGATATCAAAGAAATTCGAAGAAAGACTCTGATTGCTGAAATAAACAACTTTGGTGCAAAAATTAATCCTAATTTGGAGGAATTAATCAAAATTGCAAAAGAATTGGAAAAAGATGACTTGAATGTCGATGATATTGATAAGCATCTCAAGGTTCTAGTGGTAAGAGGAAAAAAACTAGTAATCTCCACAATTAAAAACGAAGCCAATAAAAAATTCTCAAAAATTGACTCTTATGATGATGCTGTGGCTCTTGGTAATGATGTATCACATGCATTAAAAAAAATGGGTGATGTTTTAGGTAGGCAATCCCGTGTCATACACATATTTGCAAAAAAATATGCTGACAAACTCAAAAACATTTTATCAGTTCTAAATTCTGACAACTCTGAGATACAAACAATACTACAAAATTTTACCCAAATAGATTCCAGCAGAAACGACATCTTAGATTACATCAAACAATTAGATGAAGAAAAGTCTTTAATCGAAGAAAAGAAACATCGTATTTCTGAACTCTCTGAAACCCTACTTCAAACCAAAAAATCACATGAAGAAGTGGACAATAACATAAAACAACTCAGATCTAGTTCGGAATACAAAAAATATCTAGATATTAATGCAAAAATTGACGAATTTAAAATCACAAAGCATGATATAAAAAATGAAATTGACTTACAATTCACAAAGATTTCTAGGCCTTTGGGAAAGTATCAGTATGTATCTTCATTGGATAAGGATAAGCGTAACCTCTTGGAGAAGTTACTTCATGACCCATTTGATGTACTCACATCTGAAAACAAGTCTGCCTTAATTGAGATTATTCAGTCTGTAAGAAAGGCAGTCGTTTCTGAATCTATATCTGTTAAGGATGTACAAAAATCACTTACCTATCTTGATGAGACAACAGAAATGCTTGATGGATACATCAAGCAGATCTTTGAATACAATGCAAAATTAAATGATTTGGAATCTACACTTGATGTTTTTGATTCAAAAAAACTAAAGGATCAAGAACATGCCTTGCAAAAACATGTTGAGAATATAGAAGATCTAGAATCAAGAATTAGCTCCTTGGAATCTGAAGTTAAGGAACTAAATGACTCTAGACCTAGAATTATTTCTCAAATACAGCAGAGATTAGATGGAATCTCTGCCATACGTTATTCTATTACCTCAGAGTAGTATCCAAACATGATTTTTAAAAAATCAAATTTTGAGCGACGTGTTTCTCTAAAAGCCGATGTACGCGATGGAATTCTTTCTTATTGTAAAATGAAGCATCCAAATGAAGGAATTTTAATTCTTAAAGGAAAATCTAAAAATGGAAACATAATGATTGATGGTTTGGTTATTCCTCCTTTTTCACACGGGGGTCCGACATTTGCTGGATTTCCACATTCATTCTTGCCTTTTGATACTAGCTATGTTGGAACTGTACATTCGCACCCAACTGGTCCTGCAGAACCATCAGTAACTGATTTACATAATTTCTTTGGATTAGTATCTATGATTGTAAAATCCCCCTATGAGGATGATGATATTTTGGCATGGGATAGTAAAGGAAACTCAATTCCGATATCCATAGTCTAAGTAGACAAAAAACTGACAAAACCTTATATGGTATTTTAAAGAAATTACAATGATTTGTTCAATTATAAGACATATTTGATTTTCCTGTTTGCATCTCTAGCAGTAAGCATAGGTTTACAATTACTTCTTCCTCCGCCATACGGCTTGGTTGCTGCAATTGCAATCTTTATTGCATTTCCATTAATGCTTAGACGTCGATACATGAGCCGATTTAGAGGCTATGGTGGTTCTGGAACTGGTGCTGGAGGATTCTTTGGCATGAATTCTAATGCTGGTTCTGCTGTAAAGTACGTCTGTCTTGTTTGTAACAATCGTTACAAGGGTGGAGAATGCCCACGTTGTGGCTCCAAGATGAAGCGTGCAGATTTCTAAATTACAAAGATGACCTTAGAAGAACTACGCAAGAAAGCAATTTATCAAAATTCAATTGATACTTGGATTGTTGCTTGTGAGGAAAAAGACTTAGATTGGTATGAGACTGAAAATTATAAAAAATTCATTGACTATCTTACAAAGAACAAACTAAACATGAAAAAATTTCCCTTATGCATTAAAGAATCTGGTGGAATGCATGAGAGAGGAAAAGACAAGACAAAATTTGCAGAAATTTTATCTGAATCAGAAGATCCTAATGCTGCAGCATACACTCTTAAATTAAATGATGCAACACTAGACATCATAAGAAAATTTTCTCTCTAGTTTTACTGTTTTTTTAATTTTGGATTAACTATTGCATCTAATGCATTTCCTATGAATACAAATGCAAGACCTGTAATTGCAATCATTATCCCCGGTGGCATTATCCACCACCAAAGTCCTCTTGCAGCAGCACCAAATGTGTTTGCGTCATGAAGAATCTGACCCCATGTTGGAAAACTAGGGTCTCCCAACCCCAAAAAACTCAGACCTGCTTCAGTAGTTATCGCAGCTGGAACAGAAATTGCAATGCTTGCAAAGGCGTATGGTAGCAACTGGGGTAAGATGTGTTTTAGAATGATCTTTGAGTTTTTTTGACCCATCATCTTTGCTGCTTCGACATATCCTTTTGTCTTAATTTGTAGTGCCATACTTCTTGAAACTTTGGCGACTCCTACCCATCCAAAGATCATCAAAAAGCCAATCATCAAAAATATGCTGTTGCTAATCGTTACTGCCAGTATGATTAGGAATGGAAGAGCAGGCAGTGCATATATGATATCATTAAATCTCATCATTGATTCATCAACAAACTTTCCTTTGTAGCCTGCATAGATTCCATATAGTAATCCCATGATGACAGAGCCTATTGCAACTACAATTCCAATAAACAATGCAAGGGGAGTTCCCCAAAGTAGGCCTATTGCCAGGTCACGTCTTAGCTCATCAGTGCCCATAATTCCAAATGCCTTTCCTCCTATGATCAAACTAGAACTTTGAATTTTGCTTTCAGAATTGACAGAAAACATCTTTACCACAAATACGTAATCTCCCTTTAGAATTTCATGATTCATCTGATTTGAAAATACAATATCTTCAGCAGACAATTTTGTAGAGTCAAAATTGAATTTATGTGATTGCAATAGCAAATTCTTCTTTACTACCTCATCCGTTGAAAAAATTCTTTCATTATGTATGACAGATGATTCTGCATTTGGGAGTGATGTTGAAATTAAATCTAAACTAAGGCCGTCTGGTCTCACTACTATGATATCAATTAATGGAGAACCAACATAATCTGCTGTAAACTCGTAGATGAAATCATTTGGATAATCATCAAATGAATAATTAAATTTGAACTGTTCTGTGTAAACGTACAGGTCTCCAGCAATTTGATTCTCTGATGATGTCTCTTGTAAAATTCTATGTTCTGGAATCTTTTCAGCTTGAAAACTATTCACCCATGCTGGAACTGATGTTTTAGGATAAGTGAGCCAACTGCTAGGATTATTCCATTCTTTAAAAGTATCAAGTGGAATTGCAATTATTGCAATTACTGAAATCAAAACAAGAATTGCTAATATTCCAATTCCAGATATGCCCAATTTACTATGTAGTAATTCATGTCGTATCTCATTGGTAGTTACATTACTCATGACGTTCTCACTCTTGGATCAAAATAACCGTACAGCACATCTGCAACAAATATGCTAATCAAAAAAAAGACAGTCAGAACATATGTTGCACCAATAATTACTGGTAGGTCCATTACTGTAATTGCCTCAAAGTACAATCTTCCCATTCCAGGCCAATCAAACACAGCTTCTGTGATGATTGCTCCGCCTAAAGAACCTGAAAGACTTAGTGCAAGAATGGTAACTATTGGAGGTGCTGCGTTTTTTAATGCATGTCGATATATGATCTTTTTTTGATTAATGCCCATAGTTTTTTTTGCTGAGATGAAATCCTCCTGCATAATTCCTACCATAAAGTTTCTAACAAGATATGCCCAAGACCCAAACCCAATTAGTACGATAGTGATTAATGGTAAAGCCATGTGGTATAGCAAAGCTGCAAAATAACCTGGGTCTGTAGGTGATATTGACGGCGTTGCCCTTGCCGGGAAGATCTGATACACAAATGCAAACAAAAAGATCATCATCATTCCTATCCACCAAACAGGAAAACTTGAACTAATAATGGCAAAACTTGATGTTAATCTGTCCATCTTTGAGCCAACTTTACTACTTGATACTGCCCCGAGAAAAATCCCAATAACTGAAATAATTATTGTTGCTGTGGTAAACAACAGAATTGTCCGTGGAAGTTTTTCTAATATGATCTCCTTGACATCTGATGAACCTGAATCACTTGTTAGAAATGTAGCATGACCAAAATCTAATGTTAAGATCTTAAACATTGTCAGGCCAATTCTTTGTGGAGCATACCACGGCTCGTCTAATCCTAAAGTTTTGACTCTCTGTTTGATTTGGTCTTGAACAAAACTTTCAAACTCTTCTGCATTTGAAAAACTCTTTACGATTTCTGGATTCTCAGTAATCTCTGCTCTTACTTGAAACACTACTCCTTGAGTCAAAATGGTGTCCATGTTAGAGCCAACTAACGCTACTGTTAGCAGCAGCGTTGCCATAAGGACCCCAAACATGGTGATTAGCCGTGTTGAGACGTATCGCTTTATTCCCACAAAAATCGGATAGAAACTTGACTTATATTATTACAGGTAAATTTTGTTAATTATACAAATGATTTTTCTAATTCGTTACTAGAATTTTTTTAGATTTTTGAAATTGGATCTGACTAAGAAGCCTAACCATGGCAAATGGCTTTTCAATGATCTCTTGTGTTGCTCTGGATATGCCAGGAGCATCCATATTCATGTATGGTGATAAAAATAAAATTTTTTGTTCTGGATTTTTTTCCAGAATTTGATCCTCCAATCTTTTATTCTCTACAAAGATTGACTTTTCTAGTATGACACAATCAAAGTTCCCTGCTTCAAATGCCTTCATACATTCTGTTTCATCGGGTACGATAGATGACTGATACTGTTTTTGCTCAAAGAACTTTTGGTACATTTTTGCCACTCTTTCATTTGGTTCTAGAACAAGAAACTTCATCATCCTTCTCCTAATTACCACCATCTGATGAAATTTCTTGGCAAAAATGCTTGAATTCCTTCCTGTTTTGCAGTATCTAACAAACCTTTGTCTAAACTTACTAGAGCAGAGCCTGTGACTTTGGCAGTTGCCAAAATCAGATTATCTGGATATGCACATGTAGTGTATTTTCCAGAAATTTTTTCTGATTCTGTTTTTATCTCCTCTGTCTGATCCATTGTGATTGGATGTCTGTGATACTCGTAAACTTTGTCTAAAACTTGAATTGGAGTTGTCCCAGTGATTTTATTTATCTCTCCTAATACTGATTCTGGAATCACCATTCGTGATTTGTGTTTCTTGATTCTTTTTGCAATTGGTTTTAGTGAACGTCCTTCTTGAAACTCTTTAAGAATTACATCTGAATCAATCACTACTGGTTGTCCGAAATTTGCTTGTGACATGAGAGTGAGACAATTTTATCTATAAAAGCGGTTTTGAAGACTTTGTATCATGTTACAATTTGTCACAATTCGTTAAATACGCTAAGTTAAGGGGGTTTATGTGGCAAGTGGAGAGGCCAACTTAACGTTATCTGAAAGATTAGAATCTGCAATCACTAAACTTGGTTTTTGGTATAGAATTACAATTATCTTTGTAATTGTTGGATTAGTATCGCTTTCTGGAATCATTTCGGCATCTCAAATTTACTTTCATCAGGAAATAGGCCAGCACGGCCACATTGAAGAAATCTACCTTGCAGATGAGGATGTGACTCTTCTTGCGTTTATACCATATTCTGAAGAGATCTTTCCAGCAGATGGCATAGTTACTCTGTATATGACCCAAATTTGGCTTATGGTTGGCAACGGTATTGTAATTGGTCTTTTGTCATTTCTTTTTCTCTGGGTTACATACCGAGGACATTCTCATAGAAAAGAATTTGAATCAATAGAGAGACAATTTATCAGGCAATCATATCTTGTAAATTTTGAGACGTCAATTCCTGAAGGAGAAACAAGAGTTGAAAAAATTCTAAATCAATCCTCACTAGTATTTCCTGCACTAAAAGAGCTCCAAAGAGGAGAATATGCAAATTCAATGCGTGTTCGTAAAGATGTATCAGTTGGTTCTGAACAAGTGGATGCAGTTGTTTCTACAAAGAAAGGTGATTTTATCGTAAAGTTTTACGATAAACAAGTCACTTTTGATGATTTGAGTTCATTATGTTCTGCATTGGCAAAGGGACGTTCTAGAGTTTTTCGTGTACTGTGTATCGCAAAAGATTTTGATGATGATTTACAGTCAAACAAATTAGTTGACCTGATGGATTCTATTCCCAAATACTTTAAGCTTGATCTCATCTTTGAAGAAGAACAAGGCTACTCTATGCTTTGGATCGACTAGGTTCTAAACTCCCTTTGGATCCCGTAATCCTAAAACAAATCTGATATCTGGATCAAAGTCTATGCATTTTCTAAATGATGATTTTCCTTTGTCAGTAATTCTGTATTCAAATTTTGCTTTTGGATTTTCACTATCTCTGACTTCTACAAATCCTTTGGCGATAAATGAGTCGATGATTTTTTTTAATCTGTCTCTGTTTAGGTCTGAACCTGGTGTTCCCGTTGTAATCTGTCTTAGATTCAACCAGGTTCCTATTTTATTCATGTATCCTAAGATACTCAAATTTGTATCTCCCGGTGTTTGGTTAAACCTACGTTCTACTACCAGTATTCTCCCCTCTCCGATTATCTTGGATTTTAAATAACTATTTTAGAATGTCTCTGATCTTGGATCAGTTTTTTTTATTTAGAAAAACTAGAAAAATAATTTTTTCCATAATTACCATAACAATAATTACTAAATGCGTTATTAGTATCACAAAATGAGTGCAAATACTATACGAAAAGCAAAGAAATTGGTTGAAAGTGGAGGCGTTGTAAAAATAGATGATGATCTCTATCAGATAAAGTCCTCAAGCGATCCAGACAAATCATATGTTGTTACATCTGATTCTTGTGAATGTCCTGGTTTCAAAAATTTTTACAAATTTCACCATGGAAAAGGAATCAAGGCAAACTGCTCTCATCTTGAAGCTGTACGAATATTTCTAAAAGAAAACAGCGAGTAATTTTAGATTTTTTTGGGATCAACCTTGCCAATGTGAGCCTTGTTTTTAGTAATGATTATGGGCCTTTGAATCAATCCTGGGTATTTTATCATAAATTTTATGATTTGAGATTCAGAGTAGCTTTTCTGCTCAAAATTTAGCTCTTTGAACATCTTGTCTCTCTTTCTAATTATTTCTGAGGGTTTCTTTCCAGCTAGCTTTAGGATTTTTTTTAGTTCTGATTCTGAAAGTGGCTCTTTGAAAAAGTCTCGTTTTTGTAGGTCAACTTTCATTCTATCAAGCTGAGATATGGTCTTTTTGCAAGTAATGCAGGAACCTTTGTGAAGAATCTTCATTATTGATTTGTTTTAAGACCAGTAAAAAAACATTTGAACTATGCTTTGATTGCACCAGTGTTAATCAAATATTCTATACCGGAGATAAATTCAATGTCTGAGATTTTATCATCAGACCAAAGGCATGTGTTATTTTTCACCCAATTTGGAATATCTCTTTTTTCAGAATAGATTTTTACTTTGGAATCAACATTAATGATTTCATTTTTGATCATGTACTGTAATGCGTTTAAGAATTCTGCATCTTTGATATCACTTGAACACCATAGGTTGCTTACATTTTTTATCCATGAAGGAACATCTGATTGAGCTAACAGAGATTCATTTGAGAACTCAAAATTAGCTTTTGCAATTTTACTTGGTAATGCATAGACTAGATTTACTTTGTAATTTCCAGGTGCAACAAGCATGTTGGTATCAATAGTTTCGGAATAGCTTGATTTATCATCAAACTTTCCATAAATGATGTCTATGAGTTTATTTTGTTCATCATAAATTTGCATTTGATACTCTGAGCCCCAAAAATCAGCGTGTACAGTACCTGTCACTGTTACTGATTCTCCTTTACTGACTAGATTCTTGTTTAATGTAATTGGATTTTGTGTTTCAGGCTGTGCAACTATAGTATCACTTACAAACAGTTTGCCTGTCATCCAGGGATGAATTTCACACAGATAGTAGTATGCCTCATTTTTTACTTCTTTTAATGGAATGATAGATTCCATCTTTGGTTTGATTACTCCTGCATCAAAAAAATATCCATAGTAATCAGGAAAGTCTGGCAATCCGCTGGTTATGTGATGATTGACTGAGTCATTGTTTCTAATTTTGATTGTGTCTCCTTTTGCAAATGCAACTTTGTCTGGCAGAAACGCCATCTCCAACATGCCTTCTGATGCTCCATTTTGAATCTCAATTGTCCATTCTTCTGCAAAAATTTCTGGAAAAACAAACAATGAAAGGGCCATGATACTAACTAGAAAAAATCCTAGCAATCCATGAAATATTGGTGGAAATAGTAACATTGCCCCACTTTAGATGCTAATATGAGTTCATTTTGATTTGTCTGTGCGTTTTGAACAGACATGGAAAAGAAAAAAAGAATCTGCTGCTACGCACAACAGATGGCTTTTTTGAAGTCCTCTACGTTTCTTTCAAAATTACACTCTTTACAAACATGCCAGCTTCTGTTTTTGAGAATTTTTAATGCTGGATTATATGCAACTGAGTACATCTTTCCACCACAAGAGGGACATGGAATTGGTATGTCTACTTTCATAATTCCATTTTGTAAATTTTGAATATAAGACGCGCGTAGGACTGATAAATTATACTTGAAGTATTACTGTGATCTTAGTTATTGTTTAACATTGTATAATCAAGATAACAAGATTCACAGAGAGTCATGTTTGGAGCTTCAAAGAAATGATCATTTGGTGGATCTGGTGATGGATTTCCACATGAATTACAAACTGAGATCGTTTTGAAATGAATAAGTGACTTTGATGGTTTTACATAATCAATTAGATCTGTATTATGACTAGACCAGTTTGATTCTGATTCAAACATGTATTGCAATATTCTAATCTAAAATTTAACGAATCTGTATAATTGGTGAGAAATCTATAAGTAGCTTAGATCTGTCTGAACACAACACTTACTGAATCATTTGATTCTGTTGAATGATACGAAACATCAGCAAAGTTTGCCTTTAAGGAGGAAGTTATTAGATCTTTAAAGAACTGAGTCCCAATGTTGCCTAAACTGTGCTCAATTTTAAAGACGTTCTTTCCTGCTCTGTCATAGAACTCAAATGTTCCTGCATTTTGGTCCTTGACAAAATTTTGAATCTTGATGCCTAATGCCTCTATGGAATAGTTTTTTTCATCTTTTATAGAAAGAGTACCCATTACATTTTCTACAATTCTGTGAATACTGTCTTTGACTGCTATGGATAGCAAGACTTCGAGGCTTTCACACTCTAGATTTTCTTCTAATTTTGCAGTAATTTTTGGTAATTCATCTATGGTTAGCTTGTCTGTCTCAAGTGAGCTTAGTGACTCAAAATCAACGTCTTGATTATTTTGAGATGAATGCTTTAAACTCATTAGGCACAGCTTTGAAAAATTTAGAGCCTATTATCCTGTGTATGTGTCTTGAGCACAAACAATTTTTATGAATTTACAGGCAGAGGGGCTGTTTTCTTAAACGTCTTTCTGTAGAACCATACTAGGCCTATTCCTTCTAACTGCTCCACAAATACTACAAAGATAAAATGACCTAACCATCCATTTGTGGACTCATCCATTATTGCAAATGCAATACTCATGGCATAGTCAATATTGTATATCCAGGAAAATTCAGGTGCAGCAGTTCTTATTGGTCCATTTAATTGCTCAATTGGAATATCTGAGATAGTTAGATTGGTACCTTTTTCTAAAATTACAATATAGAATATCTCTTTGTCTGATTCATAAAATGTATTTCCTCTGTCAATCAAATATAGGCTAGTACCAAAGTAGGTTGCAAAGATTATCAAAAATACAAAGAGATACTTGCCAGTCTTTCCTGAAAGGGTCTTTCTCATCTGTTTTTCAAAAATTCTGCCAAACCATCCAAGCTGTTTTTTCTTAATCATTATGACAAAGAATAATCCAAATGCAGTTCCTAGTCCTAGACTTCCAAGCCAGTGTTCTGATACATATGATGCAAAGAGTACCCTAACTGGTAGAAAGATTCCGGTAGTGATAGCTAGTATCGCTAACTTTTCTTTAAGATCACACTTGTCCATTTTATGCCCATGCCCATTTTTTGTTCACTTAGGTGAGGTTTAACATTTTACAAATTCTCCCTATGCAGGATTGAATTTGTTTTTCAGCTCCTTTAGGTACCTTACACTAACTCTGTATGCCCTAATTGCTGAATAGATCTCAAAGAGTTCTTTGTAGGTGGGGTCTATCTTCTTTAATTCGTCCCGCTTTATGCCAAAGTCCTCTATGGTCTCCCAAATGTTTTCAATAGGTACTCCCTGCTCATCGATTAGTATCGATGATAGGTTTTTGAGTATCCCTCTGCCCAAGCTAACCCTCGTTTCAAACATTAATTGGGCATGAACGGGCTTTTGATATATCGAGGTCGGAAATTGATCGTATCATATAGTTCCATTTTGGAATAAAATATCTAATTTTGAGAGGAATTTGTGACTGGAATTATCTGCGTTCCATTAATTATGAACTCAATTAGTGTCCCATTGATGTTTAGGTATATTGTGGTCTGACTAGACCCTACCTTAATTGAAGTGCCATTTACAATCAAATCGACACTTGATTTTTGAGTATTTGAAAGTGTAGAGTTTGTCGTGATTTCCACTGGAATGATAATCTCTTCTGTTTGCGGTACAGTTGCATTCACTTGTTTCTTCTCTACAGTTAATCCTTCCATGACATCACGTGGAACTATAGCTTTTGCTAAGTATGCTTCACGTGCCTCCTTCATGGTTCCTCCCTTTTGTAGTACTTCATTCATTGCCTTTTGTGCCTCACTGAAAACATTTAGAGTATAGTTTAACTGATTTTTGATAATTCCTTTTACTGAGGGGTCTAGATTATCCACAAAGACATCTTTTTTCCATCCCGAGTATGTACCTGCACCTGGATTCTTTTCATCAATTATTTTTTGACTAATCTCAGTTGATACCTTACGATGCTGCTCTAAGATGTAATCTTGTTCTACAATCTTCTTTTGTATTGATTCCTGTAATACTAGCTTTCTTTGTAACTCTTGATAATAGTTGAATAGCGTGATGCCAATAGAATCATTTTCAAAGTCACTTGCCTTTGCATTCAAGTATTTGATTGCTTCTGGCGTTTGAAGCAGTTTTGATGTCTGCGATGAAACCTGCAGCTCACCCTTTACTTGAAACTGTGTGCTTGCTAATCCAATTTTTTCATCCTGTGATGTTCCCATGATGTTAATGATGTGTGTTCCTGGTAAGAGGTCTAACCCAGTAAACTCGTGAGAAAAGAATCCCTCTTCATCAGTTGTTACCACTACTGATTGTACATCTAATCTTATTTTTACATCGACATTAGAGACTGGTTTTCCAGCATGATTAATCACTTGACCTGTAACTATTGGATTCTCTCCCTTGAATAATGGTTCATTTTCTACACTTGCAGAAATTAGCAAATCCCATAATGTTGATTCAGAGGATGCAATTCCAGGTATGACAAATAATGATATAATTCCAAAAAATACCACAAGTGACTTCATGAGACTCGCTCAGAAATTTTCCTGTTAAGATCCGATATCTACTATTTTTTACGTGATGTGTAACATTTTGATGTAGTCTGAGGCTAGGTTCAGTGTGTGTTCAATAGCAACATACACAGTGTAATAGGATTTTGAGCCAAAAAACTGTAGAAAGTCATTGCAAGCATCAGAAGAGTCCAACTTTAAGCTATTGGATGAAATCTCCAAAATGACCGTTAGGGCACAAAAAGATTTGGAGCTAGCAAAACAAGAGCTAGATGAAAAGCAGATTTTACTAGAAGACTTGGCACACACATCTAGTCAAAAGATTATGGAAGCTGCAAAGACAAACCGTGACCTCAAATCAAAGGTTGACTTTCTCCAAGAACTATCTCATAATTTAGATGATGAAAATAAACGTCTTCAACAAACAAACGCCGAATTACAATCAGAAAAAGCAAGATACAACAAACTAAATGAAAAACTGAAACGTGATCTTGAGAGTCTTATCGTTCGAGAAAAGGAGCTCGAAATTCAGCAAAAGAGACTTTCATTTACTGTTGAACAAAAATCAAAAGAGCTTGCAAAGGCATCAAAAATGGCAACCGTTGGTACACTGGCATCAAGACTGGCCCATGATCTTAGAAATCCATTATCTGTCATCAAGGGTACCGTTGAAATACTAAAAATTCAACACACGGATCTTGACAAGTCTATTCAAGAAAAACTTCGAAGAATAGAATCTGCAACTAAAAAAATCTCTTATCAAATCGAAGATGTACTTGATTTTGTCAGACAATCAGAATTACATCTAAAGCGTGTTCCATTATCTGAAATCATGGATTCATCAATATCTAACATCATGGTACCACAATCTGTCAAGATTGTTCGTGATTATCGAAATGTCGTAGTAAACTGTGATTCCAAAAAGTTAGAGGCTGTATTTACCAACTTGATTACAAATGGTATACAGGCAATGAATGAATCTGGTGAAATTTTGATTAAAATTTTAGATGATGGGGAAAATGCAATGATAAAATTCACTGACTCTGGAAATGGATTGACAAAAGCAACAATGGAGAAGATGTTTGAACCACTATACACAACAAAAGAGACAGGAACAGGTCTTGGATTATCTATTTGTAAAAACATTGTAGAGCAACACGGTGGAACAATTGATGTTACCTTATCGCCAACTACATTTACACTGCGAATTCCAAAAAGCATTCGTGGTTTTTATAAAGCAAATTAAATGAGATCTTTTCAGTAGAAATCTCTTTAGTTTGGTCAATTATTCTGATGATTTATGGATTTAGAAAAGTTTCGTGATGATGTTTATGAGATTACAGAAAAGCTATCCTTACACCTCAATGATGAGCAGAAACCTAGACTAAATTTTGTTCGGCAAAGATTAATTGAAATGTACCAAAAAAATTTGGTAAAGATTAACCATTCTGTTTTAGAGTTAATCTGTGCTTCAAATTTAATCTCTCATGACTATTCGGTTGATGTAGAGAAGCAAGTTTCTGATGTGCTAGTATGTGATATATTTGCCAAAAAAGGAGATGGCACAACAATTATTGAAATAGAGACTGGGTTTACACCACCTGAGCATGCACTAGATACTGTGGATTACTATGCTGCAAGAATAATGAGTAAAATTGCAAGATACAGCAAGTACTGCTCTAAATTTTCACTAGCAACGCCTGTGATTGGAATCTTACCTTTGGCAAAACTATTCCTAGTTGCTCCTCAATTTAGAACGCAAGATGAAATCAACAAAGTAAAATCACTATGCGATCAATTTTACAAAAACCCACCAATAGAGTACTCTGATATCCAAAATGCTAGGCTACACTCTATCTATTTGATTCACATTGACAAGGGATTTGCAAAGGAATTGGATCCAGCTAGATACATGGAGATGACACAAGAACTACTTGGCAAAAGCGAGACTACCTACTGACTCTTAAATTCATTATCGGAAAAGCTTTTCAAATAATCTCTAGTAACTCTAGGTATGATCTGTGGAGCGTGTGAAAATAGAAAGCACTATGACTGCATTGACTGTATGAATGACCATAAGACGTACCTGTGCAACTGTGATTGTCATGATGAAAACACCCCGCCTCACAGCGAGCAAGCTCACAATGAGTGAAAACCGATGTTCGTCCAAATGAACATCAAAAGCTAATTCTTCTAAAATTACCATATTTTGATATGTTTGCCAACCCATTGGAGATTATCGTACTGTCTTCAATCATGCATGATATGGCGCCATATTTTTTTCGATGTGATTCAGAATGTGATATGACAAATGTTTTTGCAGCAAGCATAGTGCTACTCTTTACGTTTACTATATTTGCAATACAAATACACCTTGCCAAAGAACATGAGACCCTGCGTACATTTACAGTTAGAAGTAAACTACGAAACGATACCTACTATCTTTTGTATCAGATGAGAATGCTACAGCCAATTGCATATGAAAAAAGAATAATCACAGAGCAGGAAAAAAATCAAATCACAAGTATAGTAAAAACCATCAAACAAATTGAAGACAACCTAAATGAGCTAAAAGACAAACTAGGACCAGAAGAAAAAAAGAAGATTACTCAAACTATTGATTCAGTAAAACAACGACTTCGTTATGGAATTAATGACCTAAAGCGTCACCCTCAACGATTTGATTATATGGACTTCTCTGAATCAATTAAAGACATTTCAAATACATTGCCAATAATCTCCTAGTCTGTAGTGTGAATGTTCTCTTTTCGTAAAAGCATTATTCCAAAAACCATTATTCCCATGGCAATAATCTGATGGTATTGTATCTGCTCTTGTAAGAAAATAAATGCATACACTACACCAAAGATTGATGATGTTGAAAAGATTAGAATTGTTTTGACTGCTCCAATATTTTTTATTGCATAATAAAATAGAAACATTGGCGCGGCAAATCCAATTATTCCTAACAGAATTAAATTAATCCAGCTCTCTTCGCTAACTGAAATTGGAATTCCAAGTAGGAAAACAATTCCCAATAATGCAATGCCACCAAGTAAGGACTTTAGATGAACTATGCGTGATACATCTATTGTTTTAGTTAGAATTTTACTCAAGTTATTATCTAGTGCCCAGCAAAACATTGTCAAAATTATAAAGAGATTTCCAACATTTGCAAAATCTAAAACATTTGATGAGAAATCTGTATTTATTGTAACCAGAACCACCCCTGTAAAAACAAGACCTATTGAAAAGTATCCTGTCCGTCGTATCTTTTCTTTAAAGAACAGTATTGCTAGAATCACTGTAAATACAATTTCAGAATTTGATAATATTGTGGCATCTGATGCACTAGTTGATTGTAATCCAAAAAAGTAGAAACTAGGGGCCAGTACTGCACCCAGTAAGGCAACTAATCCTAAAATTCCAAACTCTTGACGATCTAGTTTGATCCTTTTTCTTCCAGCTATTGGAGTAAATGCAGCAGCTGCTATCAATGAGACAATTCCTGCTAAAAGTAATGGCTCTACATTTGACACTGTTGGTTTTGCTAAAGTTGAGATCGAGCCAAATAATGCTGCAGAGACAAATGCAGAGATGTACCCTAAATTGTTGGTATTCTTCCCTGATAGCAGATCTCCGGTCTTCATAAGGCCTGTGATCTGAATTGTATTATAAAACAAGCATGTTTGAGCACAAAAAGAAAATCAAGATTCATAAGTAAAGAAAACTATCCTTCCAAAAATTACGGAGATACTGATGAAAAATTTTGGAACATTAGAGTACGTTTTAGATCGATACTCGCAAGCTTGGAGCTGGAAAGTTACTGGCTCTAGAGCAGTAAACATGATCTCTCGGTTGATTCCAGAATCGTGGTATGGTGATGGGCCAAATGAGGCAATCATTCCAGACAGCACTGAAAATATACAACAGATAAAATGGATTTTAGATCGTTATCCACTAGAGGTCTTATCAAAATCTGCATGGAATAGAAAGATTGTAAAATCATATCCTACACGTGAAAAAATTGAAAAAACTGAAAAGCTAAACCGTGTAAAACCTAGTGACCTCTTCAAAGGCTCATTGCTAAATTTCCAAAAAGAGGGATTAGACTTTCTCATAAAATCTAGTGGAAATGCACTACTTGCTGATGAGATGGGATTGGGCAAAACCGTTCAGACATTGGCATATCTTGCATCTGAGACACAAGCATTTCCAGCATTAATTGTCGCACCACTTGTAACACTAAACAACTGGCAACGTGAGATTGGAAAATTCCTTAAACGAAAAAGCAGAAACGGAAGAATACTTGATGATCAAATTCCAACTTCAACAATTATTAGAAAAGGAAAGAGAGAGGAACTTGGAGAATATGACTTTTACATCATTAATTACGAATTATTAGACAAACGTTTTCCTGATTTAGCAAAGACAAAAATTAAATCAATTGTTTGTGATGAGGTACAAAACCTTCGCTCAAAAACTACCAAAAAATACTCTGCTGTAAAAAAACTTGCTGCACTTCCCACAATTCAGCATAGAATTGGATTATCCGGTACTCCAATTTACAATCGTGGTTCTGAAATATGGCCTATTGTTGATATTCTAAGACCTGGAATGCTTGGAAGCTTTAAAGAATTCTGTGGATATTTTTGCTTCATTAATGAGAAGGGAAAAGCTATAGTTTTAGAAAACAAGCGTGAATCCCTTCGAAAAGAATTACAAAAGCATGTAATGCTTCGACGAAAAAAAACTGATGTCTTAAAGGAGCTAAAAGACAAGGTACGATACAAGGAAGTTATTGATGCTGATACTGATTACTATTTCAATGAATTAAATAAAATCTGGAAGAAGCTTGAAGAAGAGCAAAAGGATGCCTCCTCTGAATTTGATAAATCAGCATCATATCAGCGTGCAATTCAAAGTGAAAGGCAAGTAGCAGGAGCTGCAAAACTACCTCATGTGATCAACTTTGTAAAAAATATCATGGAAATTGAGGAAAGCGTAGTTGTCTTTTGCCATCACAAGGCGATTCATCAACTATTGCACAAGAGTCTTGCTGAATTCTCTCCGGTATCTGTAATTGGTGGCCAGACTGATAAAACAAGACAAGAGCAAATTGATCTCTTCCAGGAAGGAAAATCAAAACTAATGATTGCTGGTCTGCGTGCTGGCAATGTGGGAATTAATCTTACAAGAGCAAGATACGTAATCTTTGCTGAGCTTGACTGGAGTCCTGCAATTCACAGGCAAGCAGAAGACCGTCTACATAGAATTGGTCAGAAAAATACCGTATTTGCATACTATTTGATTGGAAATGGTACCCTTGATGATCATGTGGCAAACGTTCTAGTCGATAAGAGCTATGAGATTGATGCTATAATGGATGAAAAGGCAGAATCATATGAGAACAAAGAAAAGGCCCAACTAATCCTGGCACAAATTCAAGACAGACTACGTACTAAATAATTTATTTTGATTGTTCCTTAATCAGTGTAATTTTATCTAGGATAGAATTTTTTTGCTCATCAGTAATTTGTAATTTCTTTATCTGTAAAATTAACTCGTCAATTAATTCATCATTGTTTTTACTATGTGTGATTTTGTGAGGTTTTTCAATCTCTGCAATTCCTGCATCTAAAATTTCATACATCTTTTCTAAACCCGAATCAGTTCGTAAAGGAGACATCATGACTAGCTGTTCTTTTCGTAACCTTTCAATCTCTTCAAAAACTATCTTCTCATCTTCATTTAGATATGTGGCTATCTTTTCTAATGGAAATGCTTTGATGTCTAAAATTCTTAGAATCTTTAAGCGCAATGGTACTTGATGATCCCAAAAAATATTCTTTGCAGTATCTGTAATAGTAAACGTTCCATCACTGTTCATTAAAATCAGATTTCTTTCCTTAAGCGATGCTAGTGCATCCAATGTTCTTCCGACTCCTAGTCTTTTTAGCTCTGACTCTTCAATGTCTTTTTCATTAAACGTTCCATTCTTCTTGATTCCTAAATACAAAAATTCTAAATCCAATGTTCCAAGATTTGACATATGAAAAATCCCTCAGCGCCGCATAAATGTGATGTCCCAAAAATATAATTAAAAACTCAGTTTGGGCTAGTCATGGTACGATACGAACTTCCTCCGCTCGGATATGGGTATGATGAGCTAGAACCATACATTGATGCAAAAACAATGGAGATTCATCATACAAAGCATCACAAGGCATATGCTGATGGCCTAAACTCTGTACTTGATAGTATTGCCGGACAATTTCACCCTACATACATCTCTGCGATTTTATCTGACTTGAATTTGGTACCGGAATCTGCTCGAAGTAAAGTGAATTTCTTTGGCGGGGGATATGAGAATCATAGATTATTTTGGGAGATGATGAGCCCCAATGGCGGAGGTTCCCCTGGTGGAAAAATTGGAGATGCCATTGATGTCTATTTTGGAAGCTTTGAGAAATTCAAAGAGGAATTTTCTGCAAAGACTGCTTTAATCCAAGGAAGTGGATGGGGATGGCTTGTCTATGATGATAACTTTAAGCGATTAGAGTATCTTAGCACTCAAGACCAAACTAGTCCTTGGACAAGAAATAGAAGGCCAATTTTAGGTCTAGATGTTTGGGAACATGCTTACTATCTGAAATATCAAAACAAAAGAGCTGACTATATTGATGCATGGTGGAATGTTGTAAATTGGGACTCGATTGATTACCAATTCTCTGAAATTTCGGCATAATTTGGATAAAGTCTTTTAACTAATTTCCCAATCGTTTGCATAATGAACAAGACTATCAAGTACCTTGGATTGTTACTAATCCTTCCACTATTTACTGTGGCACTGACGACAAACTTTGCAATTGATGCAGAAGCTGCAAAAGGGCAAGGCGTTCCAACAAAATCATACGGTTCTAAAACTCAGGTATGTGGTGACAGACTTTGTTCTGAGATTCCTGGTGGAAAAGCTGGATTTGAATCTGGAAACACAAGTACACAAACTACTGTACCTCCAAAAGAAAAACCAGCAATGAAAGATGAATCCATGAAATCCATGGAGAAACCAGCAATGAAAGATGATCACATGAAAGATGATCACATGAAAGATGATAACATGAAAGACAAATCCATGAAATCCATGGAAGCTCACAAAGAAAGTTCTGGCTTGAAACTATCTAGAGCAAATGTCCCGGCAACGATTCCATTACATCATGGATTCTATGATGGCGGAGATGTTTACTATATCATTACTGATGCCAGTGATCCTAAACATGCTGATGTTATTACCGAACAGCAAGGTTGGAAAGTTGAATTAGCTCCACTTTTAGCTAATGCTCCTGAAGAAGCATTGTCTACGACATACTTCTTTACTAACGGAGTCAAAGGCGACGGTATTCATGGATATCAAGGTCAAGTCTTTACATCTACACCTGCACAACCAGAAATGTACAGCGGATTGACTTCTCACATCCATGTAACATGGACTGATGCATCAAAAGCACGTCTTTTGATGTCTGAAGAAGATATTCTAAATGCTGAAAAAGCAGGCGAAGTTGCACTATCACCACTACCTGTGGTAATCAACATGCCTCAGATTGTATGGCCTGATGGGCAAATGATGGTAAAAGAGGACAAGACTCTCACTGATAAAACACCATACGGTGGAGGACAAGTACTAGATATTGATACTGAAGAAATGACTGTGACCTTTATTGCACATAGAGGTTGGGGACCAGACGGTAGAACAATTTACTACATTGTAACTGACGCTACCCCGAGTGGTCCTGCAGAAATGATGGGTGTAGTTTATTCTCCAACATCTGCAAGTCTCTTGGCAAACTCTGGAGCAGTAGACCTATTCCAATTTATGAATGGACTTAAGGGTACTGGACCATTAGGATTCCAACCTGGAATTGCAGCAGGTGCACCTGGTGATGAAAACTATTCACCAATGTGGAGAATCTTTTTGGTTGGATGGGAAGATCCTCATCATGCAAAATTGTTAGAGACAACTGGTGATATCAACTACTACAAAGAAGCAGGCAAACTCAAAGTCAATATCGCAAAACCGATGGACTCAGATCACATAGTGAACTGTCCATTCATTGATCCCTTCCAATAGGGACTAATCTTTTCTTTTTATTTTGAGGAACATCCTGATTTTTATCGTAAATTGCTTTTAGAGTACGTTTCAAAACTCCGAATCGTATTTTAGTATCTAACAGATATCGATATCGATGATTTACGGACTGGGAGTTTTAATTGCCGTTTCTATGTTATTCATTACAGTTACCCCTGCTTTTGCTCAGCATCATGGTGGTTCATTAGCACCACCAATTGACTTTGGTGGTATGCAGGTAGCACTAAGCTCAGTCTTATCTCCTGAGGATTTTTCATTTGGAGATAGTAAAAGTGCCAACCTGTCCATACGATTTTTTGATAGTACAAGTGATACCAATATCAAAAGCGTAACATACCGTGTGCAAATTTTCCAAGATGATAATCTTGTTGCTAATGAGTATTTTTACGATGAAGATGGAACTCTTGATTTAGAAATCAGACCCACTACTGGATGTACTCAGGAAGATTTATGGAAATGCACAAAATATCTCGGTGAAAAACATGCAATTGCTGGTGCATATTATGCAAGAGGAAGCTCTATTCCAATAATTCAAGGTCCTGTATTTGATAAGAGTGGAGACTATAATGTCAAAGTCTCAATTGTTGGTGCAACAAATCCTAGAACAATGACTACTACTGATTTACACTTTGAAACATTTCTTTCACTTCCTTCTACACAAAACTTTTTCATTAAAACTGCAAATGCTGAAGAATATCCAATCTCTGTAAAGTCATTTTCAGGTGATGTATTAAACTTCAAGTTTGATGATTCATCAAATAAGTTTTCATATGAAATTCCATTTGACTGGAATCATTTAGAACACCATGAAGGCGCAATAAAACAAACAATATCTCTTCCAAAAAGCTTTTCAATTTTTAAACAAGGTCATGATGTAGATGTCTTTGTAGAAGGAGAAAAAATTAAACAAAGCTCTATCCTGTTTGATTCTTCATCTGCTAATGAGAACCAAATTCGTTTGAGCATATCACATGAAAAATTAGTGCAAATTCAAAACAAAAATTCTAATAAAAATTCCATGTTGGTGGAGATCTCCTCTGGTGAAAAATCAGAGCTGAATCACTTGGACTTTAAATTTGAAAATGGATACACAGCAAAAGTCTCATGGAACTCAAAATCAAAATCTGGTGAAAAAATCCCATTTAGTTTTTCATTCTTTGACTCTAATGGAGCTCCAGCTAAAAACATCTTGTTTGCATACAGCCTACTTGATTCATCAGGAAAAGAATTCTGGTCAAACATTGGCTCTAATCAAAAATATCTTGGAATCTTGTCTTCAAGTGGAACCTTCAATGAATCAGTATTGCTCGCAAAGGATGGGAAATATCAGATGAAGGTAATCTTGACTGGTCAAGGAGAACAAAACTTTGCAAAATTCTTTACATCCCAAACTGAATTTGAGATCTCATCTAAAGGGGGCACTACTGAAACTAGTTCTCCTGAGGTTCCTTCATGGATAAAGAACAATGCTGGATGGTGGTCAAAAGGCAGTATTGGTGATTCTGACTTTGTCTCAGGAATTCAATACCTAGTCAAAGAAAAGATAATCAAAGTGTCTGCATCGTCTACAGGCGAATCCTCTCCTGAAATCCCATCATGGATTAAGAGTAATGCAGGCTGGTGGTCTGAAGGAAAAATCTCAGATAATGATTTCCTAAAGGGTGTGGAGTTTCTAATCCAAAAGGGAATAATCAAAGTCAACTAATCAGATAATTTTACGAATCTTTATTTCTGATAAAAAATCTGCATTTTATCATGGATTTTATGCTGGAAGAAGAATTAATCGATCTTATGACTCACTGTCTTCAAAATCCTGAATCATCTGATGTAGAAGAAAAAAAACAAAGGATCTCTCAAATTGGTCAAGAACTGTATGATGATGGTGGTGTAGATGCAATGGAGAACTTTTTCTTTGCAATTAGAAATAGAATTCAAGAAGAGATCAAAAAAGATCCTCAACCATTTAGATCACTGTGGAATGGAATCAGTGATGAATGGAAGTATTAGTTTTAAAAAAGAAGAACGATGTTCTAGGCTTTGCCTATTCTGAACATCTTTGTGT